>Ga0209211_10000388_pt1 | contig 92195 bp, 73 predicted proteins | sample RifGroA2_FD_183992 | JGI IMG/M metagenome (GOLD analysis project Ga0209211, IMG submission 183992) | Groundwater microbial communities from Rifle, Colorado, USA - Groundwater A2 (SPAdes) (version 2) | ecosystem: Environmental > Aquatic > Deep subsurface > Groundwater | place: Rifle, Colorado... | reverse complement strand
AAAGACAAGTTGTTCAGAAAAGTGCTGCCGAGAGGCACAAAAACATTCAGAAATGGAGGCTTAGCAAAAGAATTACGACGGAGTAACGACGATACATTTCACCATCATGTTTGAATTAGAAAATGCTGCGGAAAGGCTGAAGGCAGATAAGCAAGTGACTTGCCTGGACCAAGGAGATTATGGAAATACGAAAATCGGCTGCGGCGAGAAAATTTTATGACGCGGACCCGGAGAAACTGAAACAAACAGTTTTAAAATACCTGGACTGCGGTCCGGCGGAGACCGACGGTGAAATTATAGGCATACTGGCTCCGCACGCGGGTTATGCCTATTCGGGCGCCATGGCCGGCAGGGCCTTTTCCAGGCTTGAAGGCATTAAAGCGGACACTTTTGTGATTATCGGCACCGGCCACACCATGTCGGTAAAAGGCGGGGCGCTTATTGCCGGCGGACTATTTGAAACCCCGCTGGGCAGGGTTGCGGTGGATGACAGGCTGGCCGCGGAGCTGCTTAAAACGCCGTCTCTTTTTGAAAACCTGCCGGAAGCCCACGAAGCCGAACATTCCATAGAGGTGCAATTGCCTTTTTTACAGGTTTTATCCGCCAAACAGGCCGGCGGAAAGGGCGGGGATTTTAAAATATTGCCTATTCTTTTTAACACCGATAATACCGGCGCGCTGATCAAGGCGGGCAAAGCCCTGGCCGGGCGGCTGAAAGGCCGCAAAGCGGTTATCTGCGTTTCTTCCGACCTGTCGCATTATCCGCCGGGCGATATCGCCTCCGTGTCGGATAAATCAATAATGCTTTCCCTGCAGTCAGCGCTCCGGAACGCCGACCCCGGATATTTCGACCTGGCTTGCCGGCTGGCGCTTGAAAAGAACCGTTCAAAAATGGGTACGGCCGCCTGCGGCCAGGCGGCCATAATAGCGGGCGCTGCCGCCGCCATTGAGCTTGGAGCGGATGATTTTGAACTGGCCGGCTATGCCCACTCCGGGATGGTTTCAGGCGATGAAGGCAATGTTGTCGGTTACGCGGCGGGAGTGTTCGCCAAAACGGGAAAAAAGAGATCAGGCGCGATAACACTTACCGCGGAAATTAAACTTGAACTGCTTGCCCAGGCCCGAAAAAACATAGAGGATTATGCTAAAAACGGCAGGATAACGCCGTTGCCCATGAGCCAAAGGCTTGAGTTTAACCAGCCCGCGGCTGTATTTGTGACGCTTACTGAAAACGGCCGCCTGCGCGGGTGCATAGGCTCAATGGAGCCGGGAGCCGCTCTGGCCGACGCGGTAGGCGCTTATGCCGTTTCAGCCGCGTTTAATGATCCGAGGTTTTCCCCCGTCAAGCGAAATGAACTGCCAAAAATTAAAATTGAAATTTCAATCCTTTCACCGCTTAAAAGGATCGCTTCCTACGCGGAAGTGGAACCGCGCAGGCACGGAGTGTATGTGGTCAGGGGCGCAAAAAGCGGCACATATCTGCCGCAGGTGTGGGAACATTTCAATACCCGGGAAGAATTCCTTTCTTCTCTCTGCCTTGAAAAAGCGGGGCTTGACGCTAACGCCTGGAAAGAAAAATCCACCGCGCTTTATATTTACACGGTGGATTCTTTTGAAGAAAGGCCGTAGACCTTACTACACGTTCCTGGTCAGCGCCAGAAACAGAACTACTGCTGCAAACCCGATCAGTACTGCCGGTCCGAGTACGCACCCGGTCAGGAAATATGCGGTAAGGGCGCCGGTCGCGCCCGATACGACGTAGTCCACCTTTCTGCTATCAAGATCTTTGCTCATTTTTTCCAGCACTGTCGGGGTGTGTGGCGCGGGAGGCACGGGAGGCGTTACCTCCGGGACAGTTGCGCTGGACGTGGTTACAGCCGCAACCGGCGGAGCGGAAGCGGTCTCGCCGCTCAAGCCGGGTACAACAGGCGGCGGAGTGCCGCTATTCTTCGCTATATTATCGTAATTCGGAATAAAGCCGTTCGCGCTCTGCAGCATATCAAGCGTGGGACTGCCCGTCGCGAAAGCAAAAGCGCCCGCCACGGATAGAATAAAAGCCGAGATAAGAAATATTGAGATGGTTTTAAGTGGTTTCATGAAAATATTATAGCCGCATTTCTCTTTCTTGAAAAGAGCAATAATGCCCAATTAAATATGGGTCAAAAGGCCTATGAGAAAGAAGGGGCGGAAGGCTTAAGGCGCAATACTGACGACTCCCGCCCCGTTAAGCCGCGGGCGGCTCTTTCAGCGCGGCTTCCACGGCTTTTATGGCGTCGGCGGCCGAACTGGTTATCCCCCCGCTGTACCCCGACCCTTCGCCGATCGGGTAGAGGTTCCGTATATTTACGGATTCAAAATTTTTTCCGCGCGTGATCCTTACGGGCGAGGAGGTTCTTGTCTCCGGACCCATAAGTATGGCGTCGTCCGCCACGAATAACGGGCACTCTTTTTCCCATTGGCTGAAAGCGGAGCGAAGCATTTCGCTTATGAAGGCAGGGAAAATGAGGTTCATGTCCGCGCTTTGCGTTCCCATTTTGCAGGAATTTCTGTTTAACGCGGTAGAAAGCGTCCCGCTTAAGAAATCCCTGAGGTTCTGCGCGGGCGTTTTCCAGTTCCCCCCGCCGGCCCTGAAGGCCTTGCGCTCTATATCCCTTTGGAACTCAATACCGGCCAGCGGGTGGGTTGAGCTGTAATCGGCGGTGCCGCAGGTTACCGCTATGGCGGAGTTTGAAAAGGCGGAATCACGGGCGGAGTAGCTCATGCCGTTAAGCGCCAGCAGGCCTTCTTCGGAAGACGCGTTTATAACCTCGCCGCCGGGGCACATGCAGAAGGTGTACGCGCCCCTGCCTGTTTCCCTGTTCGTGCAGTTAAAGGAGTAGGTGGCGGCGCCTATGCCGGGGAAGTCGCTGTACTTGTCACCGTATCTGATAAGATTGATGGTTTTGGCAGGGTGCTCTACTCTCACCCCCACCGAGATGGGTTTGGGTTCAAGGCTGACGCCTTTTTTATGCAGCAGTTCAAAGGTGTCGCGCGCCGAATTGCCGATAGCCAGGTAGATGTCTGAGCAAAGGTATTGCGCCGAACCGTTTATTACCACGGCCGAAGCTTTGCCTCCGGAGATAATGATATCCGTCATTTTTGAGCCGTAATTTATTTCACCGCCCGCCTGAAGTATATAGTTCCTGATGTTTGCCGTTATTTTGTGCAGCACGTCGGTGCCCAGATGCGGCTTGCTGACATATCCCGTTTCCTCCGGCGCGCCGAATTCAATAAAAGTGTCCAGCACCTTGCTTGCGTACACGGAATTGTTGGGCCTGGAAAACAGTTTTCCATCCGAATACGCGCCGGCGCCGCCTTCGCCGAACTGTATGTTGGACCCGGGGGTCAGCGTGCGTTCGCCGATAAATTTCTGCACGTCCAGGCGGCGTTCTTCCAGCTTTTTGCCACGTTCAAATATCAGGGGTTTAAGCCCGTATCCGATAAGTTCCAGCGCGGCAAACATCCCGGCCGGGCCGAAGCCTATTATTACAGGCCGCCGGCCGGCCGGCGCCGGCTTACGGAGAACGGCAGGTTTTGCGGCGTGCAGTGGGAACTTGTCTTTATTCCCGTAATCCGATGGGACGCTTACAACCAGTGAGATTTCGTAGTAGAACTGCCGCTTGTCGCCGGCAGCCAGCGATTTGGAAAGTATTCTTACGGCCTTCACCGCCGTTACCGGGAGCTGGAGCTTGCGCGCGGCGGCTTTTAAGTATTCTTCCGGCCCGTCTATCTCCACGGGAACGAGCAAACCGCTTATGATCAATTCCAGAGCCATGGTAAATAATACGATATACAGGCCCGGTCTTTTACTTCCCCCCCGGCAGGGCGGATGTATTAGACGGGTTAAAACTTCGGGCCGTTGAAAAACGAGTCCACGCCGCTATGATACAATACCTGGGAGTAGTAACAGGAAATTTGCGCGCCGGACGCTTGAAAATGAACCTAAAAATGTCTCACGCAGGCCATAACAGCGCCGATATAATTGTTATCGGTGGCGGGCCCGCCGGCATTATGGCGGCGGGCCGCGCCGGAGAGCTGGGCGCGAAAACTGCGCTTATTGAAAAAAATACGCGCCTGGGAATAAAGCTGCTGCTTACCGGCGGGGGCAGGTGCAATGTTACAAACAGCGCCGGCGTAAAAGGATTTATTGAAGCTTTCGGCAAAAACGGTAAATTTTTGTACAGGGCGCTAAGCGTGTTTTCAAGCGGAAATTTAACCGCCTTTTTAAATTCTCGCGGAGTGCCCACCCGCGTGGATCCGGATGGAAAGATCTTTCCTACGGATGATAAAGCGCAAAGCGTTCTGGACGCGCTGAGCGGCTACCTTAGGCACGGCAAAGTTAATGTAGCCTGCGGTCTGCGGGCTGAAGGTATTTTGCTGCGCGGCGCGGAGATAGAGGGCGTTAAACTTTCAGACGGCGGCGTTGTGCGCGGCAAAAAAATAATTATCGCGACTGGCGGAATGTCTTATCCCAAAACAGGCTCTACGGGCGACGGATACGCCCTGGCAAAGCAATGCGGGCACACCGTTGTTCCGCTCAGGCCGGGGCTTACGGCCCTTGAATCGGATGAGCCTTTCATAAAAGACCTGCAGGGGCTGACGCTCCGGAATATAATAATTTCTGTTTTGATCAACGGCAGGAAGGCGGCGGCGGAAAAAGGCGATTTGCTATTCACGCATTTTGGCGTATCAGGACCTAAGCTTCTGGTGATGAGCGCGCTTGCGGTGGACGCCCTTCTTCTTGAGCCCGGCAGCAGGGTGGAGCTTTCTTTAAATCTGGAACCGGAGCGCGCGGCCGGAAAATTAACCGGGGCTATACAGGATTATTTTGCCGCTAACGGCGCCAGGCTGTTTTCAAGTTATCTCAAAGCGGCTTTGCCTAATTCGCTTGCTCCCGTGTTTGAGCGCCGCTGCGGCATTGACCACGCCAGGCAGTGCGCGTCCATTACCGGCGCGGAACGCGCTAAAATAGCGGAGATGTTCGGCGATTTTAGAATACATATAACCAGGCCGCGCCCCATACAGGAGGCTACCGTCACGCGCGGGGGCGTGAATTTAACCGAAATAAATCCGCTGACAATGGAGTCGCGTATTGTACGCGGACTCTATTTTTGCGGCGAGGTGATGGATCTTGACGGAATTACCGGCGGCTATAATTTACAGGAGGCTTTTTCCACCGGCTATCTGGCCGGCCAGTCGGCGGCGGCTTGATCCCGGCATGGTGTTCCCGGCCGTTTTGTTTTATATGAATTTAATTCCGCTTATTAGCATTTTGCGCGCATATCATCCGGTCAGACGCTGGCGTGCACTTCCCCGATGTCATCCTGCGATAAAACAACGCCGCTAAAAAATTCTATAATACCAATGGATTCGCCCCCATAGCTCAATGGATAGAGCACCTGCCTTCTAAGCAGGTAATTCAGGTTCGATTCCTGATGGGGGCATGAATTTTCATGGCCCCATAGCGAGACAACTGCTTGTCTCGCGTCAGGAATCGAAAGCCGGAGCGATGTTGAGTCAGCAGACGAAACCGCGAGGCGGGGTCGCGGGGCCTGGTGAGCGTCGGCGAACCGGGAACCCGTGACCGATTCCTGATGGGGGCATGAATTTTCATGGCCCCATAGCGAGCCAACTGCTTGGCTGTCACGGATAAACCGCATAGCGGTTTTCCGCGACCCCGGCTCGGCGTTCGCCTGATGTGGACGCCTCCGCCCTTGCGGACCGGACGCGAAACATAATTATGTTTCGCTCTAAAGCCGGTCTTCACGTCAGGAATCGAAAAGCGGAGCGGTGTTGGGTGGACTGGGCTTCCAGAGGACTGCTATGGACACAATTCAGGCAATCAGGCCAGCAGGCGAAACCGCGAGCTGTGGCCGAAGGGCGAGGGCCGCGACGGCGGCCCGAGAACCTGTGGCCGATTCCTGATGGGGGTATAGATTTTAAAGGGGCACTGAAAAAGTCTGCGTAGGTTACAGTGATTAAGGAATAGACGTGGGTGACAAGTTCGGGTTGGTCGATTCGGTTGTTTATTATCGTAACTGCCCAGGGTGTTATTGCGAGTCCGCCTTAGGCGGACTGTCCGCGACTGAGATTGCTTCGCTACCGCTCGCAATGACAAAGCGGGACTGAGCAGTTTCTTATTATCGCTGTAATCGCTTCTCTATCACCGTAATCTCTTCTTTATAATGAGAAAAATATTTTTACTTTCGTTTGCCGCGGCGTTCCTTACGGCTTGCGGAAATTACCATTACGAAGAAGCGGAAAAACTCCGCTCCCAGGGGCTGATGCTGGGGGCTGCGGAGCACTATGCTCTTTTTGCGGAAAAAAGCCCCTCGGATCCCAGGGCCCAGCAGGCGCTTTTTAAGGCTGCCGGTATTTATTCAAAAGAATTCAGCCTCTGTTCAAAATCAGGTCCGCTTTTTGAAAGACTCCTTAGAAATTATCCCGCCACGCCGCTCAGGAGCGAGGCGCTTCGCGGGCTGTTCTTATGCCCCGATTATTTTCCTGTTAACGCGGCAGGCAGCTGGTTGTACGGCGACTCACAGACCGGCGGCAAAAACGCCAGATATGAATTTTCAATTACCGCGGTAGCCCCTGATAAAACCACCGCGGAAAATTGTATTTACGCCGGCCGTCAGCTGGTAATACGGCAAAAACGCGCCTATTATCTTTCCGGCGGAGACTTGATAGAAAAGCAGGGCGGTTTTGATACAATTATCCTCAGGAACCCGCCGCGTTTGGGCCTTAGCTGGACTTCACATGATCGGGGCGGGCGCGTATCTTTCAAGGTTGAGGCCGAGGGCCTGAAAATTAAAACGCGCGCCGGCGAGTTTGGTAATTGTATTAAAGTAAGCCGCCGCATGGCTGGTATGCCATCCTGGATTTATGAATATTACGCGCCCTGGAAAGGCAGGGTGCTTACCTCGGTGGGCGGGCCGGGTTTTGAGCACAGGGTAATGGAGCTGATATCGTATGAAGAAAAAACAAAATGAGGAAAAAACCCCCGCTCTTTTTCCAACTGCTTTTAAAAGCATCGGGCAAAAGGGCGGGGCCAGTCCCCTTGCCTTCTCCTACTCAAAGCTTTCCATGTATACGGAGTGCCCGCTCAAATATAAATTCAAATATCTTGACAAGATAAAAGAAGAGCCAAAGTCGTATTTTGCTTTCGGCAACAGCATACATAAGGCCCTGGAGTTCCTGCACGCCGTCAGCAATCCGCCTTTCCCTTCAATTGAAGAAGTGCTTGAATCTTTCAAAAAACAATGGGGCCTTAAATCCTGGCTTGAAAAAGGTTATAAAGACCCCGCCAAAGAGGAAACAGATTTTCGCAAAGGCGTTGAAATGCTTAAAGCCTATTACGCCGCTAATAAGGACTCCCTGAAGCCTCCTTTTTTGCTTGAGTATTCCACCGATGTGGAAGTGGACGGCCTTAAGGTGCGTATAATAGCCGACCGTATTGAGTATGCGGGCGGAGGCGAAGTTGAGCTGATAGATTACAAGACCGGCAAAGATGTAAAACGCCAGCCGGATCAGCTTTACATGTATCAGAAAATAAGCGAACTGGACCCGCGGCTTAAAGAAAAAATAGCCGAGCGTTACGGGCAAAAAGTAAGTTCGGTAAAAATAAAGCAGATGCTTTATTACCATGTGCCTACGCTTAAACAGTACCACTTTGAACGGGCCGGCGATAAAGAAATAGGCGTTTTCTGGGACCGGGTCCTTGGCGCGGCTGAAAATATACGGGGCATGAAGTTTGAGCCTAATCCCGGCGAATTTCAGTGCCATTTCTGCGACTTTAAAAATTTGTGCCCCGTGCACGCGGATTCAAGCAGGCCGCCTGCCTCTTCGGCTGTGCTCCCCGCGCATCAGAAGAAACAACCGTCCGCCTTAGGCGGACAAACGGACGGCGGGGAGGTTCCGCGCGGCTCCGCCGCAAAAGTTGAGGCGCTGGTGGACCGCTACGGACATCTGAAAGAAGAAATGGATAAGCTTAACGCCCAGCTTGATGAGGTGGCGCGGGAACTTGGCGGTATGCATACAGGCGAAGGTAAAAAAGAACTTTCCGGCGAAAAATACAGCCTGGAACTCAGCCGAGGTGAAAACTGGAAATTCGGCGACCGCGAGGCTGTTATAGGCGTGCTGAATGAGTTTGACCTTTACCAGAAAGCTCTTGGCCTTACGCTGCCTAAAATTGTGGCTATGCTTAGCGACCCCGCGGTGCCGGAGGCGGCAAAAAATAAGCTTAAGCGCCACGGAGCGCGTTCTACCCGCCTTGAAATAAATCTTAAAAAGAAAATTGAGAGTTGAGAGTTTAGAGTTGAGAGTAAAGGAAGTGAGTAGTGGACAGTTTACTGCTAACCACTCACCACTAATCACTAACCACTGACCACTGGTTGTTAAGGGATGAATGATGGACATGCCGGCTGCGGGTGAAGAGTTTATTCTGGTGCTTGACCAGGGCAGTTCCAGCTCCAGGGCGCTGGCTTTTGACCTTAAGGGAACAGTGCGCTTTAAGGCCCGGCGCAAGCTTGAAGCGGTTTACCCCTCCCCGGGCCGGGCGGAGTACGATGCGGAAGAAATTTTTAAAACGCAGAAAGAAAGCCTGAGTGAGGCGCTTTCCAAACTTCCCCCCGGGTCAAAGGTTCTTGCTCTCGCCGTGGCGGCCCAGCGTTCAACCGTGGTGCTTTGGGATAAGCGCACCGGCGCTCCCCTTTGTCCCGCGCTAAGCTGGCAGGACGGGCGCGCGCTGGAGCTGCTGTCGGAAATTTCCCTTTCAAACCGCATAATTCACGATGTCACCGGCCTTTACAAGACGCCGTATTACAGCGCTTCAAAAATAGCCTGGTGCCTGAAAAACTATCCCGGGGTTAAAAAAGCCGCCGAAGAAAAAAATCTGCTTGTCGCCCCGGTGGCTGGGTTTCTGCTGTGGAAATTTTCAAAGGGCGCGGTGTTTGCGCTTGACCCCGGCCAGGCCCAGCGCACTCTGCTCTTTAACATAAGGCGGCTCGGGTGGGACAAGCGCCTGCTTGAGGCTTTTGGCGTGCCCCCCGGGAGCCTGCCGGAAGTGCGCCCGAGTTTCGGAGACTATGGGAGCTTTGACGCGGATGGTTTCACCCTGCCGGTGCGCGCCATGATGGGCGATCAGCAGGCCGCCATGCTGGGCCTGGGTGTTGAAGGTGAAAACGCCGCCGCCCTCAATTACGGCACCGGCGCTTTTTTGCTTGTAAACACCGGGACCAGGCCCGTAAAAATACGCGGCCTGCTTAATTCCGTGGGTTGGCCCCCGTATCCGCCTAAGGCGGAGGCGGGACAGGCCCCGCCCTTTTTCCGAAGCGGCCAAAGAGCGGGACAGGGGAAAAAATCGCTTTGTTATTTTACCGAAAGCACCGTAAATTCCGCCGGCACGGCCCTTGAATGGCTTAAAGTGAAATTCGGCCTGTTTGAGGATATAGGGGACGTTGACGGCATGTGCCGCAAGTCCAAAAACCGCCTTTTCTGCCTGCCGGCAATAGGCGGCATCGGCTCGCCTTATTGGGATTTTTCCGCGTTTACCACCTTCACCGGGTTTTCAGCCGCTTCGGATAAGAACGATCTGGTGCGCGGTGTGCTTGAGGGTGTGGCTTTTATGGTGGCGGATTCGCTTGACCTTATAAAACGCAGGGGTTTTAAAATAGAGGAGCTTAAGGTTTCGGGCGGCCTGTCAAAAATAAACTGGCTGCTGCAGTTTCAGGCCGATATTACGGGCGTCAAAGTGCTGCGTCTGGAAGAAGCCGAGGCTACCGCCGCCGGCGCGGCGCTTGCGGCCGCGCGCTCTATCGGCCTTGAGCTTTCCTGGAAGGTAAGAACTTCCTCCGAAGAATTTCTGCCGCGTCTGGCGGAGGAAGAGCGTAAAAAACTTCTTAAAAGCTGGCGCGCGTTTGTTAAGGCCGCCCGAAAAACCAGCCTGGTCCTGCGCCGCCTGGGCGCGCTTCCGCACGGATAGTTAGATGGATAGAGGCAAAGCAATTTAGATGCGTGGCAATTTAGTAGATTAGAGCCCTGGCTCTTTGACTCTGGCGGGAAAGCGGAAGTCGGAAGATGAGTAATGCAGGTTTAACCAAACCGATTATTTCTTCTAAACTTAATTGCTGAATCACTCAATCACTTACTCACTTACTATTTTCCAGGTATTTTTCCGCTTCCATGGCGGCCATGCAGCCCGAACCGGCGGCTACCACCGCCTGTTTGTAATAGCGGTCCATTACATCGCCGGCCGCGAAAACTCCCGGCAGAGAAGTTTTTGTGTGTCCGTCGGTTAAAATATATCCGGCTTCGTCAAGCTTAAGCCGGCCTTCAAAAATAGCTGTTTCAGGCGTATGGCCTATGGCTATAAACGCGCCGGTTACTATTAGTTCACGCGCCGCGCCGGTTTTCACATTTTTAATCTTTACGGATGTCAGTCTTGCGTCGCCGAGCATTTCCTCCGGCGTGCTGTCGTAGATAATTTCTATTTTGGGGTGCGCCTTCAGTTTTTCCTGAAGGCGGAAGTTGGCCCGTAACTGGTCTCTGCGGTGCACCAGATAAACGCGCGAGGCGAATTTTGTTAAAAAAAGCGCGTCCTCCGCGGCTGTGTCCCCCCCTCCCACCACGCATACTTCTTTTCCGCGGTAAAAAAATCCGTCACAGGTAGCGCAGCCCGAAACACCCTTGCCCAGGTATTTTTTCTCGGAGGGCAGGCCAAGCCACCTGGCCCTGGCGCCGGTGGCGGCTATTACCGCGCGGGCGGTATATATCCTGGCGCTTGAGCCGGTTACGGCGAATGGAGACGCCTTGAAATCTACTTTTACGGCGTCTTCCTGAAAGACCTCCGTTCCCAGCCTTTTAGCCTGGTTAAGCATATGGATCATAAGATCTGGGCCGTTTACAGGCGTCTCAAAACCCGGGAAATTTTCTATTTCCGTGGTGTTCAGCAGCTGTCCGCCGGGGGCCGCGCCGCCTAGTAGGCCTGTTTTAAGGCCTCCGCGCGTGCCATAAATGGCCGCCGTAAAACCGGCGGGGCCCGAGCCGATAATTAAAAGGTCAAAATGATTTGAACTGCCGCTCATGGTAAATCTCCTTGAGTTTTAAAATAATGCTGGTAGGCGAGTAGGCTAGTAAGCCCGCAGAGGCACTTAAAAACTCTTGTCGGTAAGCATACCAGCCTACTAGCCTACCAGCATACCCGCGTCATATTAATTTATTTGCTGAAAGAGGCCATTGAATTGTCGGTTTCCCAGAATTTAACTTCCGACACCGGGAGACTCAGCTTTTTCATTTCAGTAAAAATGAGTTCGGCCAGGGTTTCCGCCGTCGGGTTGCCGGCGGTTTCAAAACAGGACTGGCCGGCCTCTTTCAGCTTTTTAAGAAGCGGATCGCGCGCGCAGAGTATGGTTTTATGGTCAAGGTTTAAATCCACCCAGCTCCGTAGCGCCGCGCCGAACTCCGTGAAGTCCGCGGCCATCGCCGCGCCGTTGAGCGTTTTGGTTTCAAGTATTAATTCCACCCTGCCGTTATGGCCGTGCAGATTTTTGCACTTGCCTTTGTAATCAAGCAGCCTGTGGCTGTAGGCGAAAGATGCGGTTTTGCTCACTTTATACATAAGTTTTTGTTACAGCTTAAGTAGACAGTAGTCAGAATTCAGAAGACAGAATGAGGATGCCAGCAATAAGAAAGGTCCCACTATTCTGACTACTGACTACTGACTACTGACTTCTGACTTCTTTTTTATGCTAAGCCCGGCCTGCTTCATAAATTTGCGCACTACATTCATGGAGAGTCCCACCACCGTGTCAAAGCGGCCGTCCATTTTAGCTATAAAAATATCGTCCGCGTCCTGCACGGCGTAAGCGCCGGCTTTATCCAGGTGCTTTTCAGCCATGCTGCGCAGCGTTTTTAGCGGAAGTTTGCGCGCCTTGCAGCGGGTGCGTTCTCCCCCGGCCAGGAAGATATTCTTTTCAAGCCAGATGAGGGCCGCGCCGGTGTGCACGGTCTGCCAGGAGCCGTTTTGCAGATTAAGCAGGCGCATGGCGTCTTTTGCGGTTTTGGGCTTGCCAAGCACCCGGCCCTTGCAGTAAACCAGCGTGTCCGCGCCCAGCACCGGTCTTTTTGGATGCTTAACGGCCACACTGAGGGCTTTTTTATAAGCCAGCTCTTTAACGATAAGATCGGGGCGTTTGAAGGCGGAAACTTCTGTGACCCGGCTGGGGATGGCCTTGAAGGGAATTCCCGCTTCGGTAAGCAATTGTTTTCGCCTTGGCGACGCGGACGCGAGTATAAGCCTCGGTGTCACTTTGCCACCTGCGGCCGGTGGTGGAATAAGCGGGTAGCGGGGGCACCCCACCACCCGCTTATTTGCCGAAGGCAAATCTCCGATTTGCAAGCGGGTGGTGGGGTCATGGCTTAATTAGCTGTTTGTAGATCACCGCCGCGATAAAAATACCGGCAATGCTTGCTATATTGAATTTGAAAACCAGTCCCACGGTAAATTCAATCAGGTTAAGGTCAAGCGTTGTGGGCTGAAGCCCCGTGTTTATACCGGTATTTATCAGGGTGTTTATCTGGCCTATAGGGAACCAGACATTACACAGTTTACTGATGACAGTGCCCAGCAGCGAGCCGATCACTATCACCACCGCCACATTAAGCGTATTTTTCATAATCCGTTGTTCCCCGGCCGGTCTTTTGGAATGTTTGTGGTAAAAAGAGTGTTGGCCCCCAGCCAGTTCAGATAATCCTTGCCGCCATTTTCAATGTCAAAAAAAAGCATTTCAGGCACGCTGTATGGGTGCTTGCCGCGCACCGCCTGCATTACGTCCTCGCGCAGGGCTTTGCGCGTTTTTATTATCAGGAGTATTTCCGAACTGCGCTCTATTTTTCCCTTCCAGCGGTAGGTGGAGACAAGCCCCGGCACGGCTGAAACACAGGCGGCAAGCTTTTCTTTTAAAAGCGCGTCAGTTATGGCGGAGGCGGTTTTTTTATCGCCCACGGTCACAAGACAGATGTTGTACGGAGTCGGCATAAGCTAGATGATATAAATAGAGACCGGACAAGTCAAATTGGGCTTTGGGAAAGTAGGCAGTAGGTAGTAGGTGGTAGGTAGAAACAGTACGAATAGTGAATGGCGAATACCTTCAGACTCTTTTCCTACCTACTACATGCCACCTACTACCTACCAACTGCTATTCCTTCATATTGCAAGTTGAAAATTCTTCCCTTGCCCTCTGTATCGCGCCGGCATTAGCCGCGCGCCATGCATCGTCGTCCTGCGTAGCTTCCCGGTAGGCTTTTTCAAACCTAGAGAAGATATCGCTTTGCGCGGAGTATAATGCGCGCTGGAAGCGGTATATTTCAGCTGTCGGAAGCGCCCGGATATTGGCGTCATTCTTCATGGCCTCAAACTGGCTTATTAAGCCCTTGCGGATCTTCTGCTGGTCGCGGTCGTGGAGCAGCTGGAAGAATGTCTCATCGTTTATGGCCTGTCTTGTTTTTTCAAGCCACACGCGCTGATCCCGCAGCGTTTCAAGCGGGCGCTGGCAGTCCGCGTCCGGGGAAAGCGCCAAAGCTCTTGCGGCCTGCGCGGCGTGGCGCGAGCCGTCAAGGATATAAATACAGAAATCCGTTTTTATCCCGCCGGCAAATTTTTTGCCCGCAAAATCAGAGTTCAGCAAATTTAATTCAAGTCCCATCCTGGCCTGGAAAAGGGCGGCGGCCTCTTCTTCTTCCGCTATTATTTCTTCAAAGCCAGATTCCGCGTGAAGGCGGTAAATGTAGGCCGCCCGGCCAAGGGTGAGCGCCAGAAACGTGTCGGAACCCCGGAACTCCGCCGGCAGAAGGATCTTTCCCGTTTTAAGCGAAAACCTGGTGCAGAGGCGGGAGGTGTTTAAGTATTCAAAGCGCACGGGGTTTTTATAAAGGAAATCCACCAGCTTTCTGCCCTCGGAAACGCTCGCAAGCGTGTCAAGGGCGCGTTCTATGGACGGTTCGCCCGTAAGGCTGATCTCCTTTTTTTGCGGCCCGGCACAGGCCGCGGCAAGCGCAATAACCGCTAACAGAGCGCGCGTTTTCATTTTTTAAATAGATTCTTAAGCAGTTTCGTGCCTTCCTGCACGGCCTTGTTAACGTTCTTTTTAACGGCGGGCTGTGCCATGACTGATTTTATATCCAGCTTTACGGAGGGAGAGCTCATAGTGCCGGTAACCAGAAGCGTTAAAGGAGCCGACATCTTTATGCCGCTGCCTTCTTTCAGCGTGGTATTAATTTTCATGTCCAGCGTTTCTCCGCTCAGGTTTATGCTGCCGGAAGAGGAGGCGTCCGCTATTGCCGCGTTCAGGGACGATTTATTTATTTTCATCAGGCCCTTGTCAAAAAGATAATCCCCCTCAATTTTGTCAAAAGCGATGTTGTTGAAATCAGGCAACCGCGCGCCTTTGGCGAGTTTAGAGGCCTTCTGAAGCGCCAAAAGCGGGAAGAGGGCCACCTTGGCGGCCTTGTTGCTTTTTGCCAGTTCGTAAAGGTCGGACAATTTACCGGTTCCTGTGTTGAACGAGGCGTTTCCCGACAGCGCTTTGAGGTCGTCCGAAATATTTTTCAGGTCGCATTTAAAAACCGCGGTTTTTGCGGAAAAATTGGGGTGTTCAATCGCCCCCAGTTCGGCCGCTCCGGCCAGGTCCATATAAAAAACCGGTTGAACCGGTTTTTTTGCCGGTTTTTCAGCGGCGGCGTCTTTCCCCGCCGCGGCCGGCGGCTGTGTTTTAATGACGAGTTTAGCCAGTTTGAAATCAAAGACGGTTTTGGGATGGGCGGCGTAGTTCTTAACGCTGAAAGAGCCCGTAAAGTTCTCGCCGTCAAGCTTGCCCGCAAGCGGCCCTGAGGTCACGGCGTCTTTTGAGAAATTAAGCGAGCCTTTGAGGCCGGAAAGTTTCCGTTCCATAAAAGCGGCGCCCAAGCCGCTGAAGTCGGCCTTGCCGGAAAATAACAGGGAATTAGACCATGAGCAGGACAGCGCCGCCGAGGCGCGGCCGCTTAAAGCGTAGGGCTCAAGCGTTTTTGCCAGTTTTGCCAGCCGCGAGAGATCGGTTATATCCGCTTTAAGTTTTACGTCGGCGCGCATGGCGGGAGCGAGTTTAATGACAGCCGAACCCGAAAGCCCCATGCCCTGGGCGCTGACCTCAAAAGACTTCGCTTTAACCGCGGAAGGAGTTATAATGGCAACGGCTTTTATCTCGGTAAGCGGAATATTAAAACCCGAAGGGATCATTTTAAATTTTTTTGAAATGATGGCTGAATCCATTTCCGGTATCTGCGCTCTAATATCCGCTTCAAAGAAGTAGTCTAAGCGCGGGTTCCAGGCCATGGCTCCTTTCAGGGCGCCCGAGGCGGGCCCGGCCTTGAACGACAGGCGGTTAAGGCGCAGGTTGTTTGAGGTCAGCTTGAAAGCTGCTCCGGCGTCAATGGCGGGCAAAAGTATTTTTGCCGGCATGGCCGGGAAAAACGGTTTTAAGTCCGAACTGGAAAAAGGTTTTACCGAGAGCTTAAGCTCGGCGTCGGGTTCTATTAAATTGGAGAGGCTGCCTTGTAACTCAAGTTTTATGGCTCCGAGCGCTATCCGCGCTTTCTCAATTTCCGCGCGGCCTTTTTGCGGATTCCAGCCCCCAAGGGCCGCTTTGCCTTTAAGGTAAACAGGCATGGACGCTTTGAATTGCGGCATGGCGATATTAAGGGTAAAATCCCCCTCAAGCGGAAACAGCCCGTCTGAAGAGATATTTTCGGCGTCCAGGTTTATTTTTTTAATGGCGCAGGCAAGGTCGCCGGCGGCGTTTTTATACGAGAATTGAGAATTTGTCACGCTCAGCCTTGAAATTCCCAGCGGGGCCGGCGCGGCGGTGGCTTTTGGGATCGCGGAATTAGCGGCGGGCGCTTTTACGGCAAGCATATCCGAGAAGTTGTATGTGCCTTTTTTCGCTTCAAGGACTTTTAGTTTCAAGCCGTCGGCTGAAACTGAATTTATTTTTATCTTCCTGTTGAAGATCAGTTCCCGCAGCTCCGGACGCACCGAAATCGTTTCGGCGCTTAAAAATTCCCCTTTTGAAAAATCCGGATATTCCGAAACTCTGAGGCCGGTTATGGAGAAGCCGGATAAACTTAAGGCCGCGCTTTTAAAATCAACCTCCCGTTTAAGGTTTGAAGAGGCGTACTCAAGCGCCAGGCGCTTAACGCGGACGGGCGTAAAATACAATTTGAGGGCGAGCCCCCCGGCAAGAGCAAGCGCCGCCAGAATTCCAACAGTGTAAAGTGAAATTTTAATAAGTTTCTTCATATTTTTTAATTATACAAAACTCAGCAAGGGCGGGTCAGTTCAGGTTTGGGCTGTCGGCTGAATGGCGAAGGCTGCAGGCTATTAGTCTGTTAGCCCCGCACTTTTTCCTAAAAGGGCCAAAGTGCGGGGTTAGCCTGCATTTATACTTCTTGCCTGCAGCCTATAACTGCCTAGCCGCCTCAGTAGTGGACAGTCCGCCTAAGCGGAACAGGCCAGAGTCACCGGCGGACCCGGCGGCTGTTTGGCGGGGCAGCCTATTCACTGAGCAGTTGCAAAAAATGCTAAATTAGTAATTACTGATTATGAAAGCGCTTATAGTTAACCTTAACCTTGCCGTTGACAAAACTGTTCTTACCGAGCGTCTTGAGAAGGGCCGTATTTACCGCTTTTCCGAAACGCTTACCGCGCCGGGCGGCAAAGGCGTGAACGCGGTAAGGGCGCTTCTGACCTGGGGCTTGCGCCCGAAAGTGGCGGGTTTTATAAGCGGCCTTAACGGTTTATGGATAGAGCGGGCGCTTAAAGCCGAAGGGCTTGACGCCTTCCTTGTAAGGCACAAAAATGGGGAGTCGCGCGTTTGCCTTTCAGTTGTTGACCGCGCGGGGCTTTCCACGGACTTCAATGAGGAAGGGCCGGTTGTGCCGATCCGGGCGCAGAAGCATTTTCTGCGGCGTTTGGCCGCTATGGCTGGCGGTTTTGAGGTGATGGCTGTATGCGGCAGGGTTTCAGCCGGGCTTAAAAAAGGCTTTTACGAAAAAATGGTGCGAGTGGGCAAAGCCCGAGGCTGTTTTACCGTTTTTGACGCAGGCGGCTGGGCGCTGAAAGAGGGACTTGCCGCCGGAGCCGACGCGGTGAAAATAAACAGGTATGAATTTGAGGAGCTGTCGGGCCGCGGGTTTTCCGCGAGCGGCCTGGCGGCTTTTTTTGAAAAGTCAGCCGCCAAACACGGGCTTAAAACGCTTATTGTCACCGACCGAGCGAACTCCGCTTTCGCTATTTCCCGTTTCGGCCTGTGGCGTATAATTCCGCCAAAACTTACGCGGCTTGCAAGTCCGGTAGGCGCGGGTGATTCTTTCATGGCGGGTTTTATAGCCGGGTTCCTGAATGGTTTTGATTTTAAAAAGACGCTTAAACTTGCCGCGGGTTTTGCGGCTTCAGATTGCCTTAGCCTGGGAGCCGGTGTGATAAACAGGGGGCAGGTTCTTGCCTTTGCCGAAAAGGCAAAGGTTGATAAGTTGTGAGTTTTGAGTTCTAACTTTTAACTTCTAACTTCTTATTGGAGCTTATATGGAAGATTTTTCAGCGATAGGAAAAATATTTGACAGGGCGGGTTTTGAAGGCCGTTTTTCCCTCAGTGAAACGGAAGTTTACGAGGTTCTGAAAGCAGCGGATCTGAACGTTCCCGAATATATTCTCTACCCGGCGGCGGGCTTTAACCCTGACACTGCGGCGCAGGACGCGGTGTCCCGGCTTTCCGGCTGCAAACTGGTGATTAAACTGGTTTCTTCTAAAACTCTCCATAAAACCGAGTCCGGGGGCGTGAAAATAATTTTAAAGGATACTCCAGCGGTGGCGCAGGCTCTGCGCGCCATGAAAGCCGCGTTCCCCGACGCCGAAGGTTTTATGGCGGCTGAATTTGCCGAACATTCCGCGTTCTCGCTGGGCGAGGAGCTGATGCTGGGCGCGCGCTCGGACGACGCCTTCGGTCCGGTTATCACCCTTGGGGTGGGCGGCACCAACGCCGAAGACCTTACCCGTGCGCTTAAAGAGGGGCTTTCTCCCTCCATAATGCCGGCGGAGCTTGCCTGTAACCGCAAAAGCTGGCAGAAATTCCTTTCCGGTTCCTGGGTGTGGCGTTACTGTTCCGGCTCGGTGCGCGGCGGCAGACGGCTGGCTGAGGACGGGGAGATCTTTAAATGGCTTGAAACTTTCACCCTTATTATGAAGCATTTCAGCGACGGGGGCGTGTCAAAATGGGCCGTAACGGAATTTGAGGTTAACCCGCTTGCCGTTTCCAACGGCGCTCTGGTGGCGTTGGACGGGGTGCTTCGTTTCCGCGCCGCGAAAAACAACTCACGCCGCCTTCCCTCAAAAAAGGGCATAGCCGGGCTTTTAAAACCTTCAAGCGCGGCTGTGGTGGGCGTGAGCGAAAAGAAAATGAACATGGCCCGCATTATCCTTAACAATATCGCGAAAGCCGGGTTCCCCAAAGAGCATACCTACATTATAAAAGCCGGTGCAGGGGAGATAGACGGAGTAAAATGTTTCGCTTCCCCCTCCCTTTTGCCTGAAACCGTGGATATGTATGTGGTGGCAGTTCCTTCGCCGGAGGTGCCGCGGGTGCTTGCCGAGGCGGGCGACTGCGGCAAGGTAAACGGCGTGGTGCTTATTTCAGGCGGCATGGGCGAAAAGGAAGGGTCCGAGGACCTGGGCCGCGGCGTAACGGCGGCGGTTGAGCTGGCCAGGCAGAAGAACCCCGATTTTGTTCTTTCCGGCGGCAATTCGCTGGGCATAGTTTTGAACGAAGCCAGGATAAACACACTTTTTATTCCCGAGTATAAAATGGCGCATCCGCTTGGCGTGAACGCTAACATGGTAAAAACCGCCTTTGTCAGCCAGAGCGGCGCGTTCGTAATTTCCGCGGAAAGCCGCATGCCCTGGCTTAAACCGGCGTACAGCATAACCGTGGGCAACCAGCAGGATATAACCGTGGCGGATTATCTGGATACGCTCGCGGACGAGGAAGGCCTTAAGGTGCTTTTAGTTTACATTGAGGGTTTTAAATACGGCGATGGCCTGGCTTTGGCTGACATTATAAAGAGGGCCCGCAAGAATGGAAAGCAAGTGGTGCTTTACAAGGCCGGGCGTACCGTTGTGGGCCGGAAGGCCGTGATGGGCCATACGGCCTCAATAGCGGGCGATTATCTGGTTACAAAAATTATTCTTGAAGCGGCAGGCGCCCTGGTGGCCGAGAGCTTTGACGATTTTAACGATTACGCCCTGCTGGCCTGCCATTTCGCGGGTCTTGAAATAAAAAACCGGAACACGTTTTTTATAAGCAACGCCGGGTTTGAGGCGGCCGGCATGGCCGACGGTGTTAAGGGCGGGCTTTGCGCTAATCTGGACGATGAGGGGCTGAAAGCGGCTCTTAAAAAAGTTCTTGTGGATTTTAAACTGGACTCAATAGTGGATGTAAAAAATCCGATGGATATCACCCCCATGGCTTCGGATGGGGCGATAGGGGAAATAATAAGAAAAGCGCTTTTGTCCCCAGAGTTCGGCGGGGCGGTTGTGGCTATGATACCGCTTACGGCCGCCATGGATACCCTGCCGAAGGGCGAAGGTCGGCCAGACGATTTGGAACGCTCTTTCCTGAAGGAAGCGGCGGCCGCGGCTAAAAGTTTGAAGAAACCTTTGGTTTTTTGCGTGGCCTCGGGCCGGCTTTACGACCCGTACTGCGATCACGCGCTGGCGCTCGGCCTGCCGGTGTTCCGCTCAGCCGACCGCGCCGTGAAAGTTTACCGGAAATATCTGGAATACGTGCAGAATTTCTGAAAGTCCGGCTGGAAACCAGCGGACGGGCGGGGTAATTTTGTTCATGAAAATATTGTGTTGATAAAGAAGTCAGTAGTCAGAAGCCAGTAGTCAGGAGTTAAAAACCGAAATTCTGACTTCTGTCTACTGTTTTTATTACTATACCGCTTTGCGGAGTATGTCCTCAACCGATGTACGGTCGCAGTCTATACCCCATTTGGTTATAAGTCCCATGGCGTTTTCCGCTATTTTCGGGATGTCCGCCGCCGGTATTTTTACCTCCGAAAGCTTCAGCGGAGCGCCTATTTTGGAAAACCACTTCTCAAAAGAGGCTATAGTTCTTTCCGCCGCTTCTTTGTCTGAAGCCGCGGCAACGCCGAATACCGACCTGCCGAATTTGGCAAGGCGCTCCGGTCCCGAAATTTTCAGGTCATATTTAAACCAGGCTGGCATCACTATGGCCAACCCCGCGCCGTGCGCTATGTCGTATAACGCGCTAAGCGAATGTTCTATGGCGTGGTTAATAAAACTTCCCCCGCCATAACCCAGGGCCTGCAGGCCGTTCAGGGCGAGCGTGGCCGACCACATCATAGAGGCGCGGGCGTTGTAATCTTCGGGGTTTGCCAGTATACGGTCCGTGCCCGCTATTACCGAGCGGGCTATGGCGTGCACCAGCTCGTCGGTTATTGCCGCGTCTTTATCTTTGGTGGTGAAATAGCCTTCAACGATATGAGCCAGAGCGTCTACCGCGCCATTGGCCGTTTGCGTTTTAGGCAGGGTAATGGTGACAAGCGGGTCCATTATTGAGACCTTCGGGAAAGAACATGGCGAGGCCGCGTTGAATTTCTGGCTGGTTTCTTCGTTAGTTATTACGAAACCGCAATTCATCTCCGAGCCGGTGGCCGGGATGGTCAGCACCGTGAGCAGCGGCATGGCGTCTTTTATCGCGGTTTTTCCGCTGAAAAAGTCCCATACGTCGCCGCTGTATTTAAAGCCCGCCGCTATGGCTTTTGATTCGTCTATCACGCTGCCGCCGCCCGCCGCGATGACGAGATCGCATTTATTCTCCCTGGCTTTCTTTATGCCTTCACGGGTGTGGGCAAGCACGGGGTTGGATTTTACGCCTTCATGTTCCACAAAAGCCAAGCCCGAGGCCTTCAGGCTTTGGGTTACTGCGGCGTAAACACCGTTCTTTTTTATGCTGCCCTTCCCATAAACAAGCAGGGCGGTTTTGCCGTGCACGGCGGCTTCAGCTCCGATCTTTTCAATCGTCCCTTTTCCAAAAATTATTTTTACAGGGTTGTAAAAAGTGAAATTTTTCATTTAAAACTCCTTATTGTTGGTGAATCAATCAGCGAATAGTAAATAGCGAATGGCGAATAGCGGGAACCGGAAAAACTTAACTAATTACTTCTTTCCAATTCTTCGCTGTTTGCCATTCGCTATTCTAATCTTACTATTTACTATTCACCATTCGCTATTCGCTGATTTTATCGTATCGCACTTCAATCAAGCCCGGGCTTAAGCTTATACCAAGCACCCTGTGTAATTTTATATAATGGACCTGGGGGAATCCGGAGATCTAAGTGACCGCGAACAACAAAGCGCCTAAACTTTTAATGACCAGCGTTATGCGCCCCATAGGCCCGGCTTATGGCGACGCCGAAAGCGTGGGTTATGAGCTTTTGCACGCCCAGGTTACCAGGGCGCAGGGGATGTTCAGCCCCAGGGCGGTACACCGCCAGTTTTCTCTGGATTATATAGCCGAAAACCTGGATAATCCCACCGTCGTGCTTCATTACCCTTCCAGGCGGGAATTGATAAACGAACTTAAAAAGGGTTATGATTACGTGGGGATTTCTTTTATAGTGGTTACCTATCACCGCATGAAGGAACTTTCGGTTCTGGTGCGCAAGTATTCCCCTAACAGCAAAATAATCCTTGGCGGCTATGGGACCGTGCTGCCCGATGAAGCCCTTGCGCCTTTCGGCGATCATATATGCCGGGGCGAGGGCGTGGCTTTCACGCGCGAGCTGCTGGGGCAGCCTCCGCTAACTGAGCACAAGCATCCGCTGATAGAAAGCCGCATGCAGATCTTTTCAAAAACAATTTCCCGCACGGGCATGATCTTCGCCGGCCTCGGCTGCCCTAACGGCTGCGACTTCTGCTCCACCTCCCATTTTTTCAAGCGTCAGCATCTGCGCCTGCTTGCCACCGGCGCGCAGGTTTACGAAGTGGTGAAAAAGCATTTGAAAATAAACCCGGACGCGCAGTTCACCATATTGGACGAAGAGTTTCTGCTGGACCGCAAGCGCGCGCTTGAGTTTCGCGACTGCGTGGTTGCGGGCGGCAAACCGCTTTCAATTTTCGCGTTCGCGAGCATTAAGGCGCTAAGCCTTTACCGGAGCGAAGAACTGCTTGAAATGGGCGTGGACGGCGTATGGATAGGCTACGAGGGTGAACGCTCGGGTTATGATAAGCGCGCCGGCAGGACCGCCGAGGAGATCTTTAAGGACCTTAAGGAAAACGGCGTAATGATACTGGCCTCCATGATAGTGGGTTTTGATTATCAGACTACCGGCATAATCCGGGGCGAGCTTAAGAAACTGCTGGCTATGAAGCCGGACCTCTGCCAGTTCATGATCTATAATCCGAATCCCGGCACTCCGCTTTATGAAAAGGTGCGCATGGGCGGCCTTTTGCGGCAGGAATACGCCGAGAATCCCGCCAAATACTGGAAAGCGGCCAGCGGTTTTAAGTCGCTGCTGGAACATCCCCGCATGACCGCGGCGGAAATAGAAAATTCCCAGCAGTACTGTTTTAAGACCGACTTCCGCGAGCTGGGCCCCTCCATTTACCGCGTGGCCGACTCGCTGCTTACCGGCTACCTTAAACACAAGGATTCCCCGAACCCTTTCCTGAGGATGAAGGCCGAGCGTTACGCCGCCGAAGTGCGCAAAGGCTATCCCGTTTTCCTGGCGGGAGAATTGTTCGGCCCCTCGCTGCGCGCGCGCGCCATAGTGCACCGCCTTAAGAAAAAGGTTTACGCCGCCCTGGGGCGGCCGTCTTTCGCGGATAAGGCTCTGGCCTGGGGCGCGGTAGGCGCGGCGCTCTGGACTTCTTTCAAGCTGCGCTTCAACCTGTTTCAGAACCCCGGGCTTACGCGCCTGACCTGGCGCATGCCGCCGCCGCAGTTCAGCCGCGAATGGCTGGCGGGCCGCGTAGCCGCTTACAACGTGCCGCAAAAACTGACCATACTGATAGAGCAGTACGACGGCCGCAAGAACCAGTTGCGGGTGCGCCTTGAGGGCGCGCTTGACCGGTACCAGGGAGAGAAACTGGCCGAAGAATTAAGGGTTTATCTGAAGGAAACAAAAGTTAAACTGATACTGGATTTTGAAAAACTTAAGGTTACGGAAAAAGAAGCGGCCGCCGCTTTCAGCCAGCGCCTGAACGAATACCGCTCAAGGGTTAAGATTTCACTGCCAAAACCGGCCGCCGCCCACGCGGCGCAGTTCCTGTTCATGGCGGAAGTGTTTAAATACTATAAGTGTTAACAAATAGCCGTAAGCTTTCGGCCATAAGCCATAGGCAGAAAGACTGCCATAGGCCGTAAGCCGTATGCCATAAGCTTTTAACCATATGGCCTACAAAGCATATGGCGGGCGCAGCGCCCATATGGCAATAGCCTTATCTAAGAACTTACGGCTTATGGCGCGGCTGGAACAGCCGCATGTTTTATGGCAATTTTTTAATTTTTCACAGCCAACCACGGAAAAGCCAGGCCAGACCCAGGAAAGAGAAAAAACCCGTTATATCCGTTACGGTGGTGACGAAAATGCCGGAAGAATGCGCGGGATCGTAGCCGAAGCGTTTCATGGTAAGCGGAATAAGCGCGCCGGATAAGCCCGCGGCCGCCATAGTCACTACCATGGCAATACCCGAGATAACTCCTATAAACGGGCTTCCCTTCCATAACCAGGCCGCCAGCGCCATAAGCGCGCCGGTGGCAAAACCGTTTACAACCCCTGCGAATACCTCGGTTTTAACAAGGCGCCAGGCGTTCAGCGGCGAAACTTCGCGCATCAGCATCCCGCGTATTACCACCGCCAGCGTCTGCGTGCCGGCGTTTCCGCCCTGCCCCGCTATAATGGGCAGAAAAATCGCCAGCACCGCCGCCCTGGCGATTAAATCTTCAAAAATAGCCACCACCGCGCCCGCCAGGAAACCCGTGAAAAGGTTTATGGTAAGCCAGGGCAGACGGTGGGTTATTTTGAACCATGCGGGTGAAAACGCGCGTTCTTCGGCGCTGGCGCCGAAGAGTATCTGCAGGTCTTCGCTGGCTTCTTCTTCGGTGCTTTCAATTATGTTTGCTGTGGGCACCACGCCCAAAAGTCTGCCGTCGGTGTCGGTTACCGGTATGGTCAGATAATGTTTTTTAGCGAACAGCGCCACCAGTTCTTCCCTGTCGGTAAAAGGCGAAACCTTGATGACTTTGGTGAGCATTACGGTTTCCACCGCGGCCGCGCCATCTGCCAGCAGCAGATCGCGCATATTCAGAACTCCTACCAGGCGGGCGCTTTCGTCTACCACATAACAGTAACTTAGCGGCACCTGGGTGTGCGCAAGCTGGCGCAGGCGGCCTATAACTTCTTCAACTTTAAGTCCCGTTCTGAAAGAAAGAAAATCTCCGTGCATCAGACGGCCCGCGCTTTGAGCCGGATAAGCAAGCGTCTCGCTTATGCCGGATGTCAGCTCTTTGGGGAGGATGGCTATTACGCGCCGCGCGGCCTTTTCCGGCATACGGCCCAGCACGGCGCCGGCGTGCCTGGGGCTCAGGCGCTGCGTTAAAGAAGCTGCGCGTTGAACCTGCAGGCGGGCCAGCAGGCGCGCGGCTTTCTGCGGCTGCTGGCTTTCCAGTAAAGCCGCCGCCGCGGCTTCAGGTAAAAGCCCGAGTATGCGCACGGCGTCTACCGGCGCCAAAGTTTCCAAAGCCTCCGCGGCACGGGCGGGTTCTGTTTGTATAAAATGCCGTATTACCGTCAAAGCCGCTTCAATTTTTTTCATAAAAGATAGCGAAATAGCGAAATAGCGAAGTAGAGGTGGAATGTCGTGTCTGATTTCTTTCGCTTCGCTTCCACAAAACCTACGTTTTTACGCTCCTGTATCTTGCTTGTGACCTGTGACTTGCAACTTGTGACTAGCCCGAAAAATTAAATTAAATTTTTCGGGCTAATGCTGTGCCCCCCTCTTGAGCCTGTCCATTATGGCCAGGCCGAGGCCATGGCGGGGTACACGTTCCGCGTAAATAACTCCAACTCCCTTTCTTTCCAGAGAGTGAAGGCATTTAAACAGGTTGGCCGCCGCCTCGCGCAGGTCTCCTTTGGCGGAAAGTAATTCCGTTTTTTTATATTTTCCGGGCGGCAGTTTTGAGAAGGCCAGGTAAGCCGAGCGCGGGCCGGGCCGGGCGCTGCTTTCATTATTCACCAGTTTCAGTTTTACGGCAGGGGAGTAATGCTTTTTCAAGCCGCCGGGCGCGATTGGTTTTTTCGCGCCGCGGGCCGGGGTAAATAATTTTCCTACTATTTTTTCTATCTTTTCAACGGCAAGCCCCCCCGGCCGCAGCAGCACGGGTTTCGCGCCTATGAAAGCTATTATGGTGGACTCCACTCCCACGCCGGCTTTTCCCCCGTCAAGAATAATGTCCGGGCCGTTTCCAAGCTGGTTTTTTACATGACGGGCGGTTGTGGGGCTGAGCCGTCCGAAAAGGTTGGCGCTGGGCGCCGCTATGGGCCGGCCGGAGAGTTTTATAAGCTTTAACGCCATAGGGTGAGCCGGCACGCGCACAGCCACGGTGTCAAGGCCGGCTGTAACAATGCCGGGCACGGCTTTTGTCTTTGCTAAAACCAGAGTAAGCGGCCCCGGCCAGAATTTTTTCATCAGTTTAAGCGCCGGTTTAGGTATTTTCGAAAAAAGTTTTTTAGCCTGACCAAGCGATGCGGCGTGCAGAATAAGCGGGTCAAAGCGAGGCCTTTTTTTAATTTCAAAAATCCGCGCGCAGGCTTCGGGGTTAAAGCCGTCGGCCCCCAGGCCGTAAACGGTTTCCGTGGGAAAAGCCACAACTCCGCCGCGCCGTATAGAGGCGGCGGCTTTTTTAATATTTACCGGCGTGGCTTTTACAATTTTCATTACATGAGCGCCGCAATACCGGCCGCAGCCGGTTCCGCATAAATTCTATTACTTTGGCGGCCTCCGGCTCAATCGCTTATTTCCTTTCAAGTTCAGGCAGCCTTTTTTATTTTTTGATATACTCTTATAGAAGTATCCGGCAAGTTCCGCCTAAAGTGGCTGTGAGAGATAAGCCCGCGCGATTACCTTCGTTAGTGAGCGCGGGTACCATATAGAAAGGGTTCAGTCGCGGACAGCGCCAGAGGCCCGCGACAGGCCAGAGTCACAGTGAGCGGGCCGCCAAAGGCGGCGGAGCGAACGACGAAGGGGAGCATAGCTCCCCTCGTAGAGCACCGGGCCGGTTTCCTATTGAGGCCCGGCGTTAATCGCCCGGAGTGCGTAGCACGAAGGGTGCGACCAAGGGAGAGGTGGCCGAGTGGTTGCCCGCCATTACAGCGGTGGCGGGTCCGCCAAAGTCGTAGTGGCGGAAAGGCACCGGTTTGCTAAACCCGTATCAAGGGTTCGTCTTCAAATTGGATAACGATTTAAAGTGGAGAGGTGGCCGAGTGGTTGAAGGCACCGGTTTGCTAAACCGGCATACGAGGTAAACTCGTATCAAGGGTTCGAATCCCTTCCTCTCCGAAGCTTTTTAAAAACCCCGTGAAAACGGGGTTTTTGCTTTTAAAGCTGAGGAGAGGAAGCGAAGCAACTGCTTGCTTCGCGTAGGGATTCGAAAGGCGGAGCGTTGTTGAACCAACAGGTGAAACCGCGAGCCGGGGTCGCGGCCTGAGGTGAGCGACGGCGAACCGAAGAGCTGTGCCCGAATCCCTTCCTCTCCGAAGCTTTGAAAAAAACCCGCTTTTGCGGGTTTTTTGCTTTCAGATTAAGTGACACAGAACTTAATTCCCGCCATGCTAAGCAGTTCCTCTTAAAATTCAAAGAAGTATGCAACAAGCCGACAGTTCCTTGCCGGGGCACTGATCGGCTGGCTAGCCAGCGTCCAGTCTCTAAGCGTAGAACAAAGGAATTAAGTTGTGTGTCACCTTAACAACAACGTCCCTTATCCGACACAGATTGTAACGGCAAGCCGCTAGGAAGAAAAGGCTGGTTCATGTGGTCCCTTGTGATTAGCTGTTATTCCGCCCATCCTTTGCACGGTCAACTGTGCGCAATTGAGCTACTTGGGCACCTTATCCTCTAGGGCGTTTGCAGTTTGTATCGCGTCATGGGTCCCTATCTGCCTCAATGCCGCTGTGGCGGCCGGTCCTATTCCGGCAAGTGCACTGATTGCCCCGTGACGCTTGTACTCCGGAGACTCTTTCTTAAGATTGCGAATTAGATAAGGAATTGCAGGGGCAGCCTTTGGTCCGATTTTGGCAATAGCGGATGTTGCAATGTTATATTCTGTGCTTTCTTTAAGAATACACTGAATGAGCGTAGGCAAAACATGCTCCGGTTCTATCCCGAACTCAACCAAAGCATAAGCGACCGAGCATCGCACACGGCTATCTCGGTCGTTGAGAGCTGTCAGCAGCATGGGAACTGAGGATTTAGCTGCTGGCCCAATTCCACCTAATACAAACGCTGACATGCTCCGAACGCTTCGATCTTCGCTGCGGACTAAAGCGCGAGTAATCTCAGGAATAGCAGTTGCAGCGTTTGTCTTTAACCTGGACAAAGCGTTCACCGCACTAATGCGCACACTAGGATCGCTGTCCCAAATCCGCTTTGCAAGCTCGGGCACAGCCCCTATTGCCGCCGATTCCATATTTCCGAGTGCATTACATGCCCACATCCGCACCTGAATATTTTTGTGCCGAAGAGCCGTAATGAGATGAGGGAGAGCAGCTTTTGAATTTACCCCGAAGCACGCGGAGGACCTTTCCCGATTGATTGAACCACTGATGATTGACTTGAGCATTACCTGAAACATACCCCCGATAATCATAGTACTGGATTCTACCGCGTACCCAGATACCGTGCGCCAAGTACCAAAGTCATTATCTTTAAGTGCTTCGAGTAAAAAGGCATCAACCGCAGGGTCTCCTGGAGCTATCTTGGTAAGAGCTGTTAGTGCGCCCTGGAGGGCTTCGTATGTGTATTCCCCTTTGCCCGGGTTTTTGTAAATGCAGAATAGATCCGGAATCGCTACTCGCGCTTCAGGGCCTATTTGAGCCAAACCAATAACGACGCTGGAGCGGATGTAGTTATCTTCTTCTCTCAAAGCTTTTATCAGAATCGGTACACCCGGCTTTCCAACTTTTGCGAAAGCGTCTTCTACCCAATAATGAAGACTTCTACCGTAGTCGTCGTCAAAATCGAAGGTAAATATCCTTAATGGCGGGTGTTTTAAAGTGTTTATCAGGGCCTCAGCTATTCTTTTCTTAACTGGCGGCGAGGATGAATTCAGCTCTTTAAGCGCTGCTTCTCGGACAATTGAAGTGACTGCAACAAGCCTCTTCCCCAGAGGATTAGCGAAAAATACTTGCCAGATACCCCCAAGCGCGATGGTCAGAACAAGAACCGTAAGAACTTTGGGGACACTGTTCTTTTTAATATTGATACTTGGACTTATCATACAGATGCGTTATTCAAAACCAAACATTCTGAAATCGTCTATTCACTTGCCATGCCTTTTTTCCCGGACCCAGGTGCAGCAATCAACTATACCAAACAAAAAGACCTAGGCAAACTGCCTTGACTTAAGTATGACAGAGTGAGATTAAGATTAGCCGGGCCAGGCCGGGGGCGGCGGCCATCACGCGGCAAGCCGCGACCGGCCTGGCCTTTCCATACTCTCTTTGCAGTTTCTGCTCCCCGCCGGTGGCGACGCTTCATTAACAGGAAATACCACCCGGGCGGCCGCAGCAGCGGACGCCGGGGTGGTGTTTTATTAACCGGGGCCACCGGCATCAACTCTTTGCAGTGCGCGCGGGAAATTATTTTCTGCGGTGTACGGCGAAGCCGAAACCCGGCCGCCACTGGCGGCCGGAAAGGGGGTGATGCTTATGATAAAAAATAAGCTTCCCCATACCTTGGGAGCAGAACGACGGCGCGGGGCACCGTGCCGGAGCCTGCGCACTGATCGGCTGGCTAGCCAGCGTCCAGTCTCTAAGCTTAGAACAAAGGAATTAAGTTGTGTGTCACCTTAACCCACCTTAACCCTGATGCCGCTGATTCCACGGCATTTTAGAGAGTATCATCGCCATTGCGCAGGTGTCGGTTATGCCCGCGAACACCAGGCCCGCTCCTATGAATCCGGCCAGTGCGATCCACGCGGGGTTCGCAAAATAACCGAGCGCCGCTCCAACCGCCACAAGGCTGCCCGCGGTAATTCGCACCTGCCGTTCAAGCGATATTACCTTCCTGCGCCCGCGTATAACAGGCAGCCCGGCCGACAACCACGCGGCCGTGCCTCCTTCAATGTTTATTGTTTCAAGTCCGGTTTCCGCCAGCTGCCTGCATGCCAGGCCCGCGCGCGTACCAGACTGGCAGATAACGTACAGCAGCCCGGAACCAGAAGGGTGAGCGGCAAGCAGCGCCGGGGGATCAAGGCGGTCAAGCGGAATGTTCTTCGCGAATTCTATATGCACCTCGTCAAATTCGGCCGGCGTGCGGACGTCTATCAGATCAAAACGTACGCCGGTTGCGCGCATCCGGGCGAGCGCCTGGGGTGAAATTGTAGCAGCCATTAAAACAGCCCCCTTTAACTGAATGTCTTTTTTATTCCTTCTTCAAGGGAGGTCCAGCCCAGCCAGGCTGCGTCTTTTTCCCAGGCGGCGCTTGAGGCGGTCCAATTGGGCGCCGCACTTTCGCGCGCTTTGTCGCGGTTTAAAACCGGTTCTCCGCCGGTTAATTTTGAAATAACCTCGTAAAGCCAGCCGGCGCCATAGATGGCTTTCGGCGGCAGGGTAAGCATTAAAGGCATTTTAACTCCCATGGCTTTGGCAAGCAGGGCTATAAATTCTTTCCAGGGATAAGTTTTGTTCTCGCAGACATAATAAGTTTTTCCATTTAATGTTTCAGTTTCAAGAGCCTTTAAAATCGCGTTTACCAGATCATCAATGTGAATAAAGCTGAATAAAGCTTCCCCTGAACCGGCGTTTATCATCAGCCCTTTTTTTACCCAGGCGGCTATCTGCGAAACGCCCGAGTCGTTCCTGCCGTAAACTATGGGCGGGCGCAGTGTGACGCAGTGGATATTTCGCAGTTTTTTAACGGCAATTTCCCCCCCCAGTTTGCTTTTGCCGTAAAAGGAAACGGGAGCTTCTCCGTCGGACTCCGTGCGGGACCGCGCGGGGTCTTTTGAGGGCCCGCCGGCGGCCAGGCTTGAGATATAAACAAACTTTTTCAGCGCCGGCGTTTTTGCGCAGGCCGAAACCAGATTAGCCGTGCCCAAAGTGTTGGCCCGCTCAAATTCTTCTTTTGAGCGGCCAAACAGCGCCGCCGCAAGGTGAACCGCGCAGTGCGCGCCTTCAAGCGCAGTCTCCAGAGTTTTAGTGTCACTGAAATCAACTATGCGGTATTGCGCTCCCTCAAGAAGCCCTTGCCGCTGAGCGCGCCGGGTAAGGATACGCGGGGTGTAACCGCTCGCGAGAGCGGCTTTTGCCAGCGAACCGCCCACAAACCCTGTTCCCCCGGTTATCGCCAGTATTTTCATCTTTTCATTTCTTTAATGGCTTTTTTAACGCCCGTATTAATATCGTCCAGGCTTTGTTTTCGCAGGGAGTCGCATGGTATTCCCACGCGCAGCAGGCCATAATAAACAGAATCCTGTGTGGGATAAATTCCCTTTCCCAGCTTACCCAGCACCGAGACCTTATCTTTTTGCGGCATGGTTGAGACAAGGGTCGCAATAAGCGCTGTGAAAAAAGCGATTGTTATCAGTTCTCCGAAAAATTTGCCCAGGAAAACGGCTGAAATTATATTCACGCTGAGAAAAAACAGAACACCGCACCAAACCAAAGCTGAAATCCATAAATAAGGAGTGCCCATGGGCCCCGTGTGCGGGTAAGCCACTAAAACAATGAGATGAATGAGCAGGACGAAAAATATTTTTGTGATCATCAGCGGGCCTTGAATTCCACATGCACGGTAAGGCGGTCCTCGTAAAAATCCTCCGGCAGAGCGGGGAACGGGGCCGCGCTTTCCAAAGAGCTTTGCGCGGCGTAGTCAAAAAGGCGGTTGCCCGATGACGTTTCTACCGTAACGTTTTTTGCCGCGCCGTCGCGCGTTATGTCAAATTTCACGGTGCATTTAAGGGCGCCGCCGGACGGCATTCTTGCTGTCCATGCGTTCCAAAGAGCTTCGCGCACCTGCGTTATATACCAGGGGTAAGGAAAATTGGCGGTGTCGGTAATCAGCGGGGAACCGTTTTCCCCCTCCTGCTCCGGCTTTCTGGCTTCTTCAAAAAGCCTGGCTCCGCTGTTTAAAACACTGGGTTTCGGCAGGCCAGACGAGGTTGCAAAATCCTCGGTGTCCCCCGGTTCGTTTTTTCCCCGCGCCTGAACGGAGATTTTTTGCGCGGTTTTAATGTCCGCGCCTTCTTTTAAAGCGGTTTTTTCCATGGTTACCACCTGCGAACCTCCGATGAAATCAATGTAGTAGGGTTCGGTTTTTTTAAGTGAAAATGAATTGCGGGTAAAAAAAAGTATGCCGGCCAGCAGCACGAAGTGCGAGTATGATGAATAAAGCAGGTAGTGACGCATAACTATGCGGCTGTTCCAGCCGCGCCATAAGCCGTAAGTTCTTAGATAAGGCTATTGCCATATGGGCGCAGCGCCCGCCATATGTTTTGTAGGCCATATGTTTTTTAAGGGAACTCCTTAAAAGCTTATGGCATACGGCTTACGGCCTATGGCAGTCATTGCGCCTATGGCGTTTTATCCGCGTTACTTTCCGTCATCTGGCTTTACGGCTATTCCTATTTTGCCGGCGCCCAGTTTTTTAGCGGTGTCCAGCACGAATACGACTTTTTCCACCGACACGGTTTTGTCCGCCTCCACCAGCACGGTCTTCTTGTAGGATTTAGAAAGGCGCAAAATAAGCTCTTTTTCCAGGCGCTGGAATTTTATCTGCTTACCTTCAACTGTCACAGCGCCATCGGCCGTCAGCTGAACTTTAAGCGTATTGTCGTCGCCGCCCTTTATCGCGGAGGAAGCCTTCGGTAGATTTACCTGTATTTGCGACTGTACCAGGAAGGGCGTGATTACCATGAAAATAATCAGCAGAATAAGGGAAACATCTATAAGCGGGATCATGTTGATGTCCGCCATTACGGCTCTTTTATGGCTATGTATTCGCATATGTTGTTTAAGCTGTCAGTTCATGATAGCAACTGAAAGCTACGGAAAGCTACGGAAAGCTACGGAAAGCTACGGAAAGCTACGGAAAGCTACGGAAAGCTACGGAAAGCTACGGAAGGTAAGAAGGAAAACTATTTTATACGGTCTTCTTACTTTCTGTCGCATTCAGTTGCCTTATGTTGCTTTCCGTCGCTATCAAGTATCATCTACAGTATGCCGCTGAAATCCTTGGAAGCGGTTTTGTCTATTATCTGCTCCGTGGCCCAGTTAAGTTCGCTGGCGAAGTCGTTTGATTTATGCACGAAATAGTTATAAGCCACTATAGCGGGTATGGCTACAAAAAGCCCCGCCGCCGTGTTCACAAGCGCTTCGGCTATGCCGTTGGCCACCACCGAGGGGCCGGCGCCTGCGTACATTGACAGGTCCCGGAAAGCCCGTATAACGCCCAGTACCGTGCCGAAAAGACCTATGAACGGGCTGATGCTGCCTATGGTGGCCAGCGCCGTCAGGCTTTTATTAAGGCGCGATGCTTGCCATTCCACTGCTTTTTCTGCCATTTCCCGTTTTTCAACCGGGCCGCCGTAATGCGTGATAACCTTATAGATGATGTCGCCTGCCGGAGTTTTTGCGTGGGCGCACAGGTCCGTTATCTGTTTTATCTCGCCGGTTTTAAGAAGGGCGTGGACTTTGCGCAGGAGATCGTTCATTCCCTGGAGAGTTTTTTTATAAGTTGACCAGCGTTCCCAGATGAGGGCTATGGAGTAAATAGAAAGCCCCAGGAGGAAGAAAAGTATGGGTCCGCCGGCGGAAATAAGCTGTTTAAAAGTTATTGTCATGGTGGAACTCCGTTGCCGTATTATATTTCCCTAATTATAGCAATTTGGCGCAGTATTAGAGGTGGGGCGGGAAGTTTGGCGGGAAGTTTGCGTGTAGGCTGGTATGCGGGTAAGCTAGTATGCTTTATGTAAGAGGTTCCTATTATGGGACCTACCAGCCTACTCGCATACTTGCCTGCAAGCTCCCTGTATTACGCTTTTTTAAAGATGTATTTAACGCGGGATTCCAGGTTCTCAAAGTAGCCGGTCAGAATTTGTATTTTTGAATGGAGGACGCCGTAGAGCTCTTCTTGTTCGCGGGTTTTAATATGTTCAACCGCCTCAAATTCTTTCAGGCGGTTCAGTGTTTCGGCCAGCTCTTCGCGGATCTTTATGGTTTCCTGGTTCTTCCAGTTCAGTTCGCTTCTTAGCGCGCCTATTTCCCCGCAAAATTTTTTACTTTGTTCCTCGTAGTCATGCCTTTCGTCCAGCATGATGCGCTGGAATTCTTCGTTCTTGCACAAAAGGGAGCTCATATTGTCGTTCAAGGTCAGCACGATCATTTCTTTTTCTTCCAGCTGGCTTTTCAGTTCGTTGATCTGAGTCTCGATCGCGGATATTTTTTTTGCTTCATCTTCGGAATTTTTCCGCTTATAGGTTCCGTAACTGTCTGCTATGGACTGCATCTGGTTTTTAAGGCGGATGATTTCGCCTGTTCTTTCGGACAGCGCCTGTGTGGCTTCAAACAGTTTTTCCTCTGAGCGTTTTTTAAGCGTTTTATAAAGCGTCTCCCAGGAAGGATGCTCCGGTAGTATGCCGCGCGCGGCTTCATTTGAACGCTTGAGTTTTTCCACCAGGTTTTTTATCTCCGAATCTTTTTTACGCGACTCTTCTTCAAAGCGTTTTTTCTCGTGATCGTGTTCACGCCGCAAAGCCCTTACTTCATTTTCAAGAACGGCATTTTTAGTTATGCCTTTTTCAAGAAGGGAGCGCAAGGCGGCGCCTTCAGCCTGCGCGGCGTTAAGAGGCGGTTTCGGCTTTGTCTGCGCGCCAGGGCCCGGCAAAGCGTCTAAATAGTTATGGAAAACATTTTCCAGCGCCGCCTCGCGCCATTGGCCGATGGCATTTTCGGGACAGACCAAAGTGTTTTTTGAGAACCCGGGAAGCTGGGTGATGTCGCGCGGCGTAAAAGGGCCGCGTATACTTTTTTTTGTGTAGGCGTAGTAGCGTGATGGAATTTCCGGCATAAGCTGTAACTCCTGGAAGAGATGGCAGCGATTAACTGAAGGATTACAGTGATATAAACAGGGATTTCTTTTTGTGCAGTATCGCCGAAATCATCATTTGTTATCGCTGAAGTCTCTTAAATGATAGTAAACGGGTGTTACAAACTGATTACAGGAATGAGGATAGCGAATAGCGAAATAGCGAATAGCGGCGGTATGGTTTGTAAAGAACTCCTTCCCTAATTCGCTATGCCCTATTTCGCTATTCGCTTACTTAATTGTTTAACTATATTTTTCTTGTTTACGGGGCTTATTACGCCTTTTTCTGTGACCAGGGCGGTTATAAGGCCGGCGGGGGTTACATCAAAGGCCGGATGTCGCGCGTTTACGCCTTTTGGGGCGCACAGGCGGCCGTTTATAAAAGTGACTTCATCGGAAGAGCGCTCTTCTATTTTTATCAGGGAGCCGTTTTTTAATTTCAGGTCAATGGTAGGCGCGGGCGCCGCCACGTAGAACGGAATTCCGTGGTAACGGGCCAGCACCGCAAGACCATAGGTGCCTATTTTATTTGCCGTATCTCCGTTAGCGGCTATGCGGTCGGCTCCCACTATCACGGCGTTCACGCCGCAGGTTTTCATTATGTGGGCGGCCATATTGTCGGTGATCAGTGAAGAGGGCACCCCGCTTCGCGCAAGTTCCCAAATGGTCAGGCGCGCTCCCTGCAGGTAAGGCCGGGTTTCCGAAGAATAAGCGTGCTTTATCTTTTTAAGCGAGTGGGCTTTGGTAATTACGCCGACAGCAGTGCCTATACCCATGGTAGCCAAAGCGCCGGCGTTGCAATGGGTGAGGACTATAGAGTTTTTCTTTAAAAGGCCGGCGCCGAAATCACCCATGCGGGCGCAGGCGGCTTTGTCTTCGCGGGTTATCAGGCCGGCTTCCCGGCGCAGCGCCGCCAAAAAGCGCATGTAATCAAAGGGATGCGCTTTAAGCCACAAGTCCGCTTTCTCCAGCATCCGGTCCACGGCGTAGAAGAGCGCAACGGCGGTAGGACGGGCGGCCTTCAGCGTTATGCCCGCGGCCACAAGTGTTTTCCTGGCCGCGGTCGCAGAATCTAACTTTCGGCCTCCGACCACTGACCACTGGCCACTGGCTCCTGACCCCTGTTGTTCAAGTTCAAGTACCATGCCATAGGCGGCCGCGCAGCCAATAAGGGGCGCGCCCCGAAGCACCATGTCTTTTATCGCGGCGGCGGTTTCAGCCGCGTCTCGCGCGGTTGTATAGGCTATTTTATGAGGGAGAAGCCGCTGATCAAGTATTTTCAGCCGGCCCGGTTTGTAAATGAGACGTGGTGGGATCATGAAAAATTGCTTGTATGCCGGTAGGCTGGTAAGCTAGTAGGCTTAAAGGATGGAATCCTTAAAAAAGCTTACTAGCCTACCCGCTTACTAGCCTACCAGCTATTCACGGAATTGAATCTAAAGCGTTTTTCAGTTCTTCTTCTGTTTTACCCGTTATTTCCACGGTTTTTTCTCTGCCCTTGGCGCCGCGTATTATATTGACCATCTTAAGCGGAACTTCAAAAAATTCCGAAAGATAATCCTTAAGCAGGGGATTTATCTGCAAGTCGGCCGAAGGCGCGCAAATTTTTACGCGCAGAACACTGCCTATTCTTGAAACTACTTCGTTGTCTTCGCAATCCGGTATGACTCTGACTTTAACGATCATAGTTTTACCTCTTTCAGCTTCATAACTTTCCGCCGGAGGCGGACCCGCCGGTTTGTTTGGCGGGCAGTTCTTCAACGCCGGTAGTTAAACGGCCTAAACTGCGCTTACCGTTTAAAACAGGATTCTCCGTCACACCTCCAGTCCGGTAGCCAGAAGTCGGAATTCAGTAGTCAGAATGGGGACGCCAATCATAAGAAAGTTTCCGCCATTCTGAATTCTGACTTCTGACTTCTGAATTCTGTCTACTTTAGTAATAGTCTGTTCTACGCAAACAGCATGCTGCCCAGGCGCGGAAGAGTGGCTCCCTCGGCCACAGCCTGCTCAAAATCCCCGCTCATGCCGAGTGACAGCCGATTCCTGCGCCCATCTTTATTTGCCCGCTCAGGAAAGTCCCTGTCAAAAATTTTTTTTACCGAAGCGAAAAGCGGTTTTAATGTTTCCGGTTCGCGCGCCAGGGGCGCTATGGCCATGTAGCCTTCAGGGCTCAGGTTTGAAAGTTTTTTTATTTCCGCAAGCAGGCCCGGCGCGTCTTCAGGCGGGATCCCGTGCTGCGAGGGCGAGTTAGTAAGTTTCAACTGGAGAAGAACGCTCAGGCGCCTGCCGGTTTTGGCGGCATGCTTATTCAATTCAAGGGCGAGCTTCAGGCTGTCCACGCAGTCCACGCTGTCAAAAATTTCAACGGCCATGGCGGCCTTGTTGGTTTGCAGGTGGCCTATGAAGTGCAGTTCAACCGCGGGACGCAGGCCGGAAAGCGGGCCGTTCACCCACTTGCTCTCGGCGTCCTGCACCCTGCTTTCACCGGCAAACTTTATTTTGCCGGCTTCCACAAGCAGGCGGGTGTCTTCAACCGCGGCGTATTTAGTTACCGCCAGAAGTTCCACCTCCGCCGGGTTTTTTGAGGCGGCTTCGCAGGCTGATTTTATCCGTTGTGTTATGTTTGAAAAATTTTCCAGCAGTTTTTCTTTTCTTGCGGTTTCCGTGGGTAACATGTCGTATTATCATTTTACCAAAAAAAAAGCCGTTTTCATAGGGAAATCAGCAATTCCGCAAACAGCCGCGGAATTGCTGAGCAAGGGGATGTTCTACAGGCTCTAACTGGACTACATGGCTTGTTTTTGTCTGCTAAATACCGCTGTTTCTGCTGCCCTTTTCTGCTAAATGCTATTATTGAATCTATGGAAAAGCATCCTGCCGGGTTTTGGCTTCTGGTGGCGGCGGAAGGCGTTATGACAGCCGGGTACGCGGTTTCTTTCCCCTTTTTGGCGATATATCTCAGTACTCACCGGGGCGTGCCCATGGCCTGGGTGGGAGTGTTCCTTGCTGTTTCAATGCTGGTTGCTTCGGCGGCCCAGTTTATAGGCGGCGAAGTTTCCGACGCCATAGGGCGGCGGAAAGTTATGGTTTTTTCACTGGCTCTGCGCTCGGTCCTTATCGCGGTTATCGCCTGGATAGTTTACAGCGGAGCGGGCTTGTGGGCTATTTTTGTTTTTCATCCGCTGGGAATGTTTATCGGTTCTTTTTTTCATCCCGCTGCCAGGTCATGGGTGGCGGATTTTGTGGGCCCGGCGCGCAGGCTGAAGGCCTACGGTTTTCTGCGCATGGGCAACAACGCGGGATGGGCGCTTGGGCCGGCGCTGGGCGGGTTTCTGGCGGAAGGCTCCTACGCGCTTATGTTTTTTGTGACGGCCGGTGTTTACTCGGTTTGCACGGTTATTGTGGCGCTCTCAATTAAGGACGCCCCGGGCGCCGCCAGCGGAAAATTCTCCCCCCCGCGTTTTAGCGACGGCGCCGCGACTTTGAAAAACACCCGGTTCCTGCGCTTCTGCGTTTTTACTTTCACCATGTGCGCCGTAATGAGCCAGCTTGTGGTTTCAACTTCGCTTTACTCAAAAAAGTATCTTGGTTTCTCCGAGACGGAAATCGGTCTGCTTTTTTCCATAAACGGCCTGATGGTGGTGGCGCTGCAGTATTTTGTGACGCGTGTGCTTCAAACGCGCCGCCTGACCGCTGGGCTTGCCGCGGGGGCTATTTTTTACGGCGCTGGTTATCTTGCTTTTGGTTTTACCACGGTTTTTTACGCGGCCGCGGCGGCCATAGCGGTGGTGACGCTGGGTGAGATGGCAGTTTCGCCGGGCCTGCAGGCGTTGGGGGCCAATATGGCGCCGCGCGGTGAAAAGGGGCGTTATCTTGGAGTGCAGGGCGTATTCCAGCAGGTGGGCAGTTCGGCGGGAATTCTTGTGGGCTCAAACGCCATAGGCGATATAAGCCCGTTTTTCCAGCAGGGCCCATGGTTTATTGTGGCTTTTGTAGCGGTTGTTTCTTCCTTGGGGTTCCGCAGCCTCGGCCGCAAACTATCCCCCGAGCAGGACGGCCTGCGCAACCCCGAAGCCCCCGCCTCCCCCATAGAATCCCCCGAAACTGTGTAGGTTATTTTATATAGGGACTATAAGACAATTAAACGCGGTTTCTGTTATAGAGGAGAGATAGGGTTCCCTGTGCGCTCCAAGACCGGGTTTTGGCGGATAAGCGCGAGGTCTTCCGCCGGCTCCGGAACGCGCCGGCCCGCACAGCGGCCCGGCTTGAACGGTCCTCTCCGTCCTTGAATGATAAGGATTCGCTCCAGCCCCCGCGCTTAAAACCCTAAAAGGAGCGTACAGGGAATCCTCTCTCTCCTCTTGTGTCCTTTCCTAAATTGTATTTCACACCTTATGTTTTTGGTGCAAGTGATTTTTATATATAGGTTCCCCGCCCAAATTATGATACATCCGAATTACCCACCCTAAAAACCACTTTCTGAATGTCTGGTGTCTGACCCGATTTTCCTAAAGCAAGTCTGACCTTCTAAAAACTTAGTCCTAGCTTTCAACTTACTAAATTCATTTGGGTGTTTCCGTAAGCGATTCGCAGTGAAATAAGAGGGTGGGGCATTCAAGTTAACGATGGGTGGGGACACCTATAATATTTATTCAAGGCGAAGAGGGAATCAGGGGACAGGCATGGGTTTGCTCTGGAGCCGCATAGCGGATGGGAGGCTCCAACCCATAATCCGGGTTGGAGGGAAACCACGGGAGGGTTTCCTACGCGGCGGAAGGGCAATCCCATGACTGGCCCCCATCAGTAGGTAAAATAAAAACCCCGGGCTTTTCGGGCCCGGGGTTTTTTGTTAGCCTAAGGCTTATGGCCTATGGCGTTGTTACTTAATACATATCTCCGCCGCCGCCCATTCCGCCCATTCCCCCGCCGCCCATCGCGGGCATCTTGTCTTTCTTCTCGGGGAGGTCCGCAACCAGGCACTCGGTGGTAAGCAGTGTGCTCGCTATTGAAGCCGCGTTTTCAAGCGCGGTGCGTGTCACCTTTAACGGGTCCACGATGCCGGCTTTCATCACATCAACGTATGTCAGCGAGTCGGCGTCAAAGCCTATCTCATTGGAAGAGTTCTTTATTTTCTCAATGACGATGGAGCCGTCCATGCCCGCGTTCTCGGCGATTATCCTCAAAGGCGCGTATATAGCCTTGCGCACAATGTTGACGCCGGTTTTCTCGTCTTCGTTGTCGGGCTTCACCCTGTCAAGCGCTTTTGCCGCGCGTATAAGAGCCACTCCGCCGCCGGGGACGATGCCTTCTTCCACGCCCGCCTTGGTGGCGTTTTTGGCGTCTTCTATTTTGGATTTCTTGGCCTTCATCTCGGTTTCGGTTGCCGCTCCCACGCGTATCACGGCTACTCCGCCGGAAAGCTTGGCAAGCCTTTCCTCAAGTTTTTCCTTGTCGTAGTCGGAGGTGGTGTCTTCTATCTGCTTGCGGATCTGGCCGGTGCGTTTCTTTATCACCGCTTTGTCGCCCGCGCCGTCAATTATGGTGGCATTCTCTTTGTCTATAACCACGCGCTTGGCTTTGCCCAGCTGCTCAATGGTGGTTTTGTCAAGTTTCATTCCGCGGTCTTCGCTTACAACTTCGCCGCCGGTGAGGATGCCGATGTCTTCAAGCATTTCTTTGCGTCTGTCGCCGAACCCGGGGGCTTTCACGGCGCAGCCTTTAAGCGTGCCGCGCAGTTTGTTGACCACTAAGGTGGCCAGGGCTTCGCCGTCAATGTCTTCCGCTATTATAAGGAACTGTTTGCCGGTCTGAACTATTTTTTCCAGGGTAGGCAGCAGGTCGCTCATGGCGGAGATTTTCTTGTCGGTGAGAAGGATCAAAACGTCCTCAAGAACGCATTCCATCCTTTCCGGATCGGTGACGAAGTAGGGCGACACATAGCCGCGGTCAAACTGCATGCCTTCAACCACGTCCAGTTCTGTTTCGGAGGATTTGCCCTCTTCAACGGTGATAACGCCTTCATGTCCGACTTTTTCCATAGCCTGGGCGATGAGGTCGCCTATAACTTTGTCGTTGGCGGATATGGTGGCTATCTGCGCCTTCTCTTCCTTCGTTTTTACGGGCTTGGACATTTTTTTGAGGTCTTCCACCAGGGCCTGCACGGCCTTATCTATGCCGCGTTTGACATGCCTGCCGTCGGCGCCGGCTGTGATGTTCTTAAGACCCTCGCCGAAAATAGCCTGGGTGAGCACGGCCGCTGTGGTGGTGCCGTCACCCGCTATGTCGTTGGTTTTTGAAGCGGCCTCACGCGCTAACTGCGCGCCCATATCCTCAAAGCTGTTTTCCAGCTCTATTTCCTTGGCGATGGTTACGCCGTCGTCAATGATGGTGGGTGAGCCGTATTTCTTTGAGAGTATGACCGTTTTGCCCTTGGGGCCAAGGGTTACTTTTACGGCGTTGACCAGCTTGTCCACGCCGGCTTTCAGGAGCATGCGCCCCTCTTCCGAATAAATTATCTGCTTTGCCATGTTAATGTTTCTCCTTTCCTTATATTATATTACCGCACTATGCCGAGGACGTCTTCCTCGCGCATGATGAGATACTCTTCGTCGTTTATCTTGATTTCGGTGCCGGAATATTTTCCGTAAAGCACGCGGTCGCCGGTTTTAACTTCCATGGCGATAAGCTTGCCGTCTTCGGCAATTTTACCCTTGCCCACGGCCACCACTTCGCCTTCCTGCGGTTTTTCTTTGGCGGTTTCCGGTATGATGATGCCGCCTTTCCTTACTTCTTTCGGCTCAAGGGCCTTTATGATGACCCTGTCTCCGAGCGGCTGGATTTTTATTTTAGTCGCTGTTTCTGCCATATTGCTGTCTCCTTTTTAAAGTGCCTGGTTTTTTGAAAAATGATTTTTAGCACTTAAACCCTTCAATTGCTAATTTTAGCAAAAGCGATTTTGAATGTCAATAGCACTCTTTGTGTTTGACTGCTAATAAAGGAGCAGATGGGAAAGCTGGTAGGCGGGTACGCTTGTAGGCTGGTAGGCCTTATTAAGGAACTCCTTAAAAGCATACTGGCATACCAGCCTACAAGCCTACTAGCAAAAAAACTGCTAAGTTTTTTTAATGAAAAATCTGAACTTGGTGGAGCCCACTTCAACGATATCGTCGTCCTTAAGGAGCTGCTTGGCGGCCAGGGGGTCGCCGTTGTGCCTGGCATAGCCTTCCTTTACGGGAGTGAGGTAGTAGCCTTCAGGGCGCATGGTGATAACCGCGGCCATGTCGGGGCCGGTGCCGAAAAGCCCCCCCGCCTTGTAAGGGATATTGGCCTGTGAGGATTTTCCTATATAGGTGGAAAGGGCGGTAAGCTCAAATTCTTTTACGGTTCCTGCCGGATTTTCAAGAACTTCCAGGCATGCTTTAGGTATGATCTTCTGCGGGGGAAGTTCCGGCCCTGGTTTTTGCCCCGCCTTTTCGGCCTTTGGGGCGCTTTCCGCCGCGGGGGCGGCGTCGTCCGAAAAAATCAGAGAATATTTTACCAGCATCACGGCGTCGTTGGCGCGCAGGCCGGCCTTAAGCACGCGCTTGCCGTTAACGGAGGTGCCGTTGGTGGAGTTTAAGTCCTCTACGAACCAGGAACCGCCGGCCGAATAAATTTTGCAGTGATGGCCTGAAACGGTGGGATGGTCGATAACTATGTCATTGTCAGGTTTTCTTCCCACGGTAAAAGCCGGCTTATCCAGCTTTATCTCTTTTATTACGGCCGCCTCAAATTTAAGAAGTAGTTTAGGCATATGATTTTTTAAACACGTCCTTTAATGTTTCCTTTAATGTTTTTTTGCTTACGGTGCCCAGGATTACGGTCACGTTGTCCGGGCCGCCGTTAATGTTCGCGGTTTCCACCAGCAGTTCGCAAGCCTTGCGGTCCGCTGCGTTGGCTTTCATAATTTCCGCGGTTTTCTCTTCAGAAACAGCCTTAAAAAGCCCGTCGGTGCACATCAACAGGCGGTCGCCTTCATGAAGATCGGTCTCATAAAGGTCAACAAGCGGGCTTTTTTGCGAGCCCAGGGCGCGTGTAAGTATATTTTGCATCGGAGATTTTTCCGCCTGCTCTTTGGTAAGCAGGCCCTTGCGCACATGGTCCATTACAAGCGAATGGTCCTCGGTCACCTGTTCCAGGGAGCCGGAGCGGAAAATATAAAGACGCGAGTCGCCTATATGGGCGGTGCAAAGGCGGTTGCCGTTTAAAAGCGCGGCCGTAAGCGTTGTGCCCATGCCTTTGTTATTGGGGGTGGAATTGCCCGCCTCGTAGATCACTGAATTTGACAGCTGCACAGCGAAGCCCAACTGGTTGGTTTCAAGCATAAATTTACTGTTATAAGGAGAGGGTTTCATATTTGTGCGCCGCATGGAATCATACTTGTCGCGGGTAACTTTAACCGCCATGGAACTTGCCAGCTCGCCGGAGCTGTGGCCGCCCATTCCGTCGGCGACTATGGCAAGTTCCAGGGTTTCGTCCACAAGCGCGCTGTCTTCATTATTTGTCCTGACCTTACCGGTGTCGGAGAGCCAGGCGAATTCTATTTTAAAGCTCATCCCATCACCTGCCCGCGGCCAAAAAGGCCGCCTTGAATTTTAAATTGCTTGAGCACATGGTTGACAGCCGGAAGTAGCGGAACCTGCTTCCGTAACCGGTTCTAAAAGCGAAACTATTATTCGCCAGTGGCGAATGGGCGGGTGATGGGATCATGTTTTTTCCTCTTCAGGGTAAATAAGCGGCAGGGATTTTTCAAAATCCCCCCCGCTCGCCGCGGGCGTTGTAAAATCCGCCGCCGGCTTGTTGACGGCCGCCGGAGCGGGTTTTGCGGGTTCCTGCACCGCTGGTTCAGGTTTTGGCGGCGGTTTGGGGGCAGGGGCGGCGGGAGGCTTTGCCCCACCACCTGCTTGCCCGGAAACGGGCATTCTGCCCGAAGCGGGCGGTGGGGTTGTTTTCATGGTCAGTTCAAGGCCTTCTCTGGGCGCGAGTTCAAGCGCAGGCGAAATTTGCGGCTGCGGTTTAGCCGGCGGAACGGCCGGCGCGGGCGCCGGCCGGGGCTGCGCGACTGCCGGAGCGGGGCTCTGCGCCTTAGGCGTCTGCCCGGCGGCCTGAGACGGTTGTTTTACGGCCGCGGCCTGCGCCGCTTGTGGAGCGGCCTTCATGGTATGGGCGGCCGGAGCCGCGGCGGAGTTTATCTGCGGAGGAGCCGTGGTTTTTTGCTGCGCCGGGGCGCCGGGAGCCGGCGGTGTTTTAGGGGCCTCCGCCGAAAGCGGTTTTTTGTGAAGCAGGTTCTTTATATCTTCCGCCATCTGGCCCGCTGTCTGGTACCTTTCCTCCGGATTCTTTTTAAGGGCCTTATCTATAACAGTAACAATATCTCTCGTAACGGCGGGGTTGCAGGCTACGGGGTCGGGGTAGGGGTCGGAGGCTATCTGGAAGAAAAGCGTGCCCACGGCGTCGCCGCCCTTCCAGGGGCGCTCGCCGGTAAGCAGTTCAAACATGGTAACGCCAAGCGAAAAAATATCCGCCCGGCCGTCCACTTTCTTGCCGGCTATCTGCTCCGGGCTCATGTAGTAGGGCGTGCCCATAACGGTGCCGGTGGCGGTTTTGGAAGACTCCTGTATACGGGCTATGCCGAAGTCAGCCACGCGCACCGAGCCGTCTTCAAGGAGCATTATATTGGCGGGCTTGATATCGCGGTGTATTACGCCGTTTTTATGCGCGTAGTCAAGCGCCTCGGCCGACTTCTCCATATACTCAAGGACTTTTTCCACCGGCAAAAGCGAGCCCTTGGGCGTCCACTTTTTAAGGTCGTCGCCTTTCAGCAGCTCCATGGCTATGTAGGCGATCTCCTGCTCTTCCCCGGCGTCAAAGATCTTTACAATGTTCGGGTGGGAAAGATTGCCTGCCGCCTGCGCTTCGCGGAAGAAGCGGTCTTTAAGCTCTTTCAGGGCTTTTTCTTCTATTCCTTCCTCAAAGCGCATGGTTTTTATGGCCACGATCCTGTTTATTTTAGGATCCCTGCCCAGGTAAACTATGCCCATGGCGCCCTTGCCGAGCTCCTTTGTTATTTCATAACGTCCAAGCGTGGGGATGGTAGAGGAGCCCGCAACCAGCATGGTGGCATCCCCCCCCCCGCCGGATTTTCCGCCCAGCTGGCCGCCGAAAACGGCTCCGTTGGAAGCCTTGGTGAGCATTTCCATCTTGTCTTTTATGTCCTTGTAAGCGGGATCTTTAACCGAAATATGGCCGTAAACCGCCACTGCTTTATTGAACTGGCGCTTGCGCTCAAAATCCAGCGCCAGGTTATAAAGAAGATCTTTCATGGTCCCGTCAACGGGGCAAAGGCGGAATTTTTCAAAGGCCAGATCGAGCATGCCCTGGCCCTGAAAAGAGAGGCCGAGCATTTTGTTCGTTTCTATGGCGGAAACCTCTATAAGCTCTTTTTTCTTCTCCGTGCTGAAGAAGCGTTTGCTGACGATAAAAATATAGCCAGCCACAAGCAGAAAAGCCGGATAAAGCGTTTTAAGCCACATGCTTTTTGAGGTGAACAAAAAAACCCCGGCGCCCACCAAAGAGCCCAGCATAAGAGCCGTAAGACCGGCGCCCAGGCCCGCCTTCAGGCGGGGCAGCAGGAATATTATAAAAAGGCCGGTAAAAATTATAAGGCCAAGCTCCGTCTGAAATGCCCATTCGGGTCTTGAAATAAAACGCCCCTCTAAGATGTCGCCTATGACATTGGCCGTAAATTCCACCGCCTGCAAATTGCTTTCCACCGGGGTTACGTAAGGCGTGCCCACTCCCTGCGCGGTAAGGCCGATAAGAACTATTTTGTCCTTAAAAGCTTCCGGCACTATTTTTCCGTTTATCACGTCGTAAAAGGAGTAGTATTTGAAAGATGTCCTGCTTTTATTGAAAGCGACCAGCACCGAGGAGGCCAGGTCAAGCGGTATTTTATTGCGTCCGAAGGTCGCCTGCGAACCGGGCGAAAGCGCCACTTCCTGCGGGGTCAGCTTCAGGCGCGTCCGCACTATTTCGGCGGCGAAAGAAGGGTAAAAACTCCGGTTATAGGGGATGAACGGATATTCCCTGCGCACTGTGCCGTCTGAGTCCGCGAAAACATTGACATGGCCCACTCCCGCCGCGCTTGAGCTTAAAATTTCCAGCGGAACGGTGATCTGCGTGCCCTCATTCTGGATATCCGCGGGCGCGGCCGAATGCGCGATAGCCGGCGCGAATTTTTTCAGCCATTCGGGTTCAGGCTCCGCTTTTAAGTCCGCCTCGCCGGTTTTTATGTACATGGGAAGCACCACATTTCCGGCGGCGGCCACGGCGGCCGCAAGCTTTGTGTCGTTATCAAGGCCGGCGCGGGCTTCGTCTATGATCTTTAAAAAGTCGGATTCTTTGGCGGTTTCCTTTATCTTTTTTTCGGCCACAAGCGCGCGGTACCTGGTTTTCAGGTAGTCGCCGAGTTCCACTCCGGAGTTTTTTTCCGGTTCCGAGAAAAGTATATTCAGGCCTATTACCGAGGGCCGTGCCGTGGAGCTTGAAAGCAGCAGAAGCATCTCGGCCACTTTTGAGCGCGGCCACGGCCAGCGCCCTATTTTTGAAATACTGTCGTCGTTTATCTCTATGATCGCAACTTCGTTTTTGGCGGAGGAGGCGGCGCTCATTCTGGCGCGGAAATCGTAAAATTTAAGTTCCGCCGTTTCAAGGCCGGTGGAGGTGAAATAAAAAAGCAGCGTCACCAGCAAGAGCGCCGAACCCCACAGCAGATTTGAGAAGAAAAATTTTTTCACTTGAGTCCTCCGTAGTAAATTCAACTAAATGTCTCATCCTTTCTGCAAACCGCGAACAGTTCGTCAATAAAACAGAAGTTCGCCATTAATAACAGAAAAAGCGCGATTAATAAGACGCCGGCTGAATCCGCGAGATCGCGGCTTATTTTAAGACCCAGCTGCGTGTAGTATTGCGCCCTGGCTTTACCGGCAAGCTCGCCCCGCGCGGCCGGCTTTATTTCCTCCGGCGGGATCAGGATTTTTTTTTCAAGCGGATTGCCGTCCACGTCGTATTGCTGTTCGCTTTCCGCCGCGCGCACCCTGCCGCGGTATTGGGCCATGGCCAGGCTGTTTTCCTGCGTCGCGCGAAGCGCTTCAACGCGCTCTTTTTCATCGGTTATAACCGATACAGCGGGATTTGTAAACATTGCGAATACCAGGAGATTAGCCGCCAAAAAAAACAGCGGCGGATTAAAAAACAGAGAAAACTCTTTAGCGGCGGCAGCCGAGAGTATGCCGGTAAACGCAAGGATCCCGGCCGCGGCGAAATATGCTTTTTCAGGCTCCGGTGCAAAGGCTCCCCTGAAGTAGGTGTAGGTGAAAAACAGGGAGAGCAGGTAGGCTGCGGCCGCTGTGATTTTGAAAATCCAATTTCCGCGGCATACTATTTTTGAGGCCGCCAGGTATAAGAAGAAGGCGTAAATCAGCAGATTGGCGGAGGAGAACGCGTTTTTAAGACCGATTTGGAGCGCGAGAAAAGTTTTAGCCATTGATCCGGCGGTTTCAGGCGCGGGTATACAGGCTCCGCCCGCGTAGGCGGCAACGGCCGCCGCCGCCAGGAATAAAGCGCGTTGAAGCGTGAATTTAAGCGGCTTCAGGACTAAGGCCGATACCAGAACGGCCGTTCCCAGAACCGCAAAGAAGCCGGCGGTCAGCGGGCTGTGGAGGAAAGGGGCGGACAGACTGCCGGTTGCCCCGCCCGAGGCGCCTGAAATTATAAAACAGCCGGCGGCCGTAAGAGTGAGAGCGCCATGCAGCAATATACGCGCCAAGTTGAGCGAAGCGGCCGGCTGAACTCCGGCGGAAGCGCCGTCAGGCGCCGGCGCGGCGCCGGTTGTTTTGGCATTCAGGTCATCAACCAGGGGGGCTGTTGTCTCTATTGGGGCCGGCCGGGGCGGAGCGTTTATACGGGCTGTTATTGCCGGTATGTCAAATGACTTTTCCAAAGACGAGCTTTCCTGTCCGTCCCGGCGTTTTTTAAGGTCGTCAATTAATTCCCGCGCGCTCTGGTAGCGGTCTTCCGGTTTCTTGCGCATTAATTTTTCCAGCACGCTGGACACCCAAAGCGGCACATCCGGTTTCAGAAGTATGATATTCGGGAATGGCGAGCTTATGTGCTTGTGTATTACCTCTATTGAATTTTTACCTTCAAAAGGATATTGGCCGGAGAGGATATAAAAATAGGTCGCCCCCGCGCAATACAGGTCGGAGCGGGCGTCAACCTTGCCCGCCAGCCCCTGCTCCGGCGACATGAAATAGGCGGTCCCCACCATTTCGCCGGCCAGGGTAAGCTGTTTCTCTTCGCTTATGCTGCGGGCAAGACCGAAGTCCACTATGCGGGGTATCCTGTCCGCGCCCACCAATATGTTCGCGGGCTTGATATCGCGGTGAACGATGCCTTTTGAGTGGGCGTGCGCGAGCCCCTCTAAAACGCCTATTATCATTTCAGTCGCCTGGGCCGCGTCAAAAGGGCCTTTTTCAGCTACCAGTTCCGAAAGGGTTTTGCCCTCCACATGGGACATTACGATAAAATAAGAGCCGTTCTCCTGGCCGAAATTATAAACCTGAACGATGTTCGGGTGTTCAAGCTTGGCGGCTGAGCGGGCCTCTCTCAGAAAAAAATCAATATTCCGCTGTTCGCGGGCGAGTTCCGGTGAAAGGAGTTTTATGCAGACTACCTTATCCAGGGCTTCATGGCGCGCTTTGTAAACACTGCCCATGCCGCCCTGGCCTATTTTACCCATTACCTTGCAGCCCGCGAATATGGTTCCGGTTATGGCGTCCGTAGCGTCCATTATAGCCTTCTGTCCCTTATGTAAATACTGCCGCGGCGGCCGGAAAGAGTTTTGGCGTAATGCTTCAGTTCCGCCGCCGTCTGCACTATTTTTCCGTAATGCCTGATCCCCTTTGGGATTATTATGCCGACGGTAAGCGACATTATCTGGAAATCAGTGGTTTTATTTTTCCTGTCCGCGGTGGTGATAAAACCCCGTTTTCTGTCGGCTTCCGTATAAAAAGACGGGATAGTGCGGTCAAATTCTTCTGTAACGGCTTTAGCCGTTTTTTCAGCTTCCTGAACTCCCAGGATAAGTACGAAGTCATCGCCGCCTATGTGGCCGATAAAATAATTTTTCGGAGCGTGTTTCCGGGCTTCGCGCGCTAGCAGGGCGGAGATGTGTTTTATAACCTCGTCGCCTTTGGCGTAGCCATATACGTCGTTATAAGATTTGAAATTATCCGCGTCAACATAGAGAAACGCGAAATTGTCGCCCGCGGCAAGGCGTTTGTGCACTTCCTCTTCAATGGCCGGGCTGCCGGGCAGGCTTGTAAGGGGGTTAAGGGCGGTGTCGGAGGTCTTGCGTTTTATGATGCGGTTAACGCGCGCGCGCAATTCTCGCACGTCAAAAGGTTTGGTTATAAAATCGTCGGCGCCCAGTTCTATGGTGCTTACCTTGGCGTCCACCTCGCTTACGCCGCTTAATATGATTATCGGGATATCCCTCGTATCCGGGTTTTCCCTGACCCGTTTGCAGAGGGCGTAACCGTCAAGGTCGGGCATCTTCAGGTCAAGCAGTATAAGGTCCGGTTTTTTAGTCTGCAGGAAACCCAGCACCTCGGTACCGCTGTAAAGCGTTACCACAGTGTAGTCGTATTTCTTAAGCACCGCCGAGATCAGCAACCCTACATTGGGGTCGTCATCCACAACCAGTATGGTTTTATCAGGCAAGATATCCCCCGCGTCGGAATGATGCGAAACGCGCACCGCACTTGTATTATAAATAATAACGCGCGTTTAATGCAATTTTGTCAGGGAGTTCACGGCTACTTATCAACTGCGGATATTTACTAGAATTATAACAATGGAATTCACGCCCGCTTTAAAACAAACCTCATATCGCCTGAAATTTGCCTGCGGAGCCTTTTTGTTCGTTTTTTTTACGCTGCTCTATATCTATTGTCTTCCTCCCGGCCTTGCCCCTTACCGCGACGCGGGAGAAATGGCTTGTGACGCGTACAGTCTTGGCGTGCCCCATCAGCCGGGGTATCCGCTCTATGCCCTGAGCGCCCGCGTTTTTACAATGATCGCGCCCGGCAATTTCGCCTGGGCGATGAATCTTTTTTCCGCGGCCGCCGGCCTTGGCGCGATAATGGTTTTTTACGGGTTTTTAAGCGCTTTATTTTCACCTTTAAGCGCCGTGGCGGCCTCAGTTCTGCTGGGATTTAATTTTACTTTCTGGACCGTCGCCGGCGTTTCGGAAATGTACGCGCTGAATACCCTGCTGGCCTGTCTGCTCTTATACCTGGCCTTTGATATTGAAAGGGAATATGCAAAACAAAAGTGTTTTCTGCTCGCTTTTTTGGCCGGGTTTTCCATGACCAATCGCATGGACATAGTTTTTGTTTTTCCGGCTGCCGCTATTTTAATTTTCCCGGCGCTTAAAAACGCCTGGCGCGGAGCCTGGGCCGCTAATCTGCTTAAAGTTTCCGGACTATTCGCGCTCGGCTTCTCGCTTTATCTTTATCTGCCGGTGCGCTCCGCCTCTAACCCGCTTTTTGACTGGAGTCATCCGGCGGATCTTGCTTCCTTTTTTTCCGTGGTCACGCGCAAAAGTTACGGTTCAACGCTGGACTTAATCTCCAGAAATTATTTTATGGGCGAGCTGTTTTTGCCGAATCTGAAGTATTACGCGCTCCATTTGCTGGCTAATTTCAACCTGGCCCTTTTGGCCGCCTGTGCAGGGCTTTGCGTGGAATTTTATTTTCATAAAAAGCGGTTTTTAGCGGTGGCCGCCCTTTTTGTTTTAGCCGGGCCGGTTTTCCTTTTTATGGGCAATATGCCGCCAAATCCCCACGCGCTCGCCATAGTGGAACCCTATTACCTGCTGCCGGACCTGGCGGTTCTCTTTTGGACGGCTTCCGGGTTGTTTTATATGGGAGAAAGATTCAGGCGGTTTTTGCCGCTGGTCGTTATGACGGCCGCTGGGGCGGCCCTTTGGGCCTTTTACCTTAATTTTCCGCGCGCCGACAGGCGGGATCTTTTCGCGGCCGGTGATTACGCCTCTGACGCGCTCCGTTCCGTGCCGCCGGGCGGAGTGCTTGTCGCAAAAAAAGACGTGCAGCTTTTTTCTTTGTGGTACGCGCAGACAGTTGAAAAAATAAGGCCGGATGTTTCGGTGGTGGCGCAGGGACTCAGCGCTTCGCCCTGGTACCGTAATACAAAACGTCTTTACAGCCCGGGGCTCGCCCTTTACAACCTGCATTCAGGCGGCGAAAGCGAGTGGCGCGCATTCGCCGCGGCGAACAGCGGCGGGCTTTACGCAACGCTTGACGCGGAGCTGCCGGCAAAAGTGCCTGCCGTGCCGGCGGGGCTTGTAAGCGCGCTTTACACATCCTTCTTCGCTCCTCCGCCTAAGGCGGACGGAGCTTCGAAGGGACATGGTCCTGTGAAGCTATCGGTAAGCGAAGCTGCCCCGGCCGTGGCAGCCGATATTTTTTATCCGCTTCCGTTTTATAATTTCCGTTTTTTCGGCGGTTCCTACCATGATTTTTTTGACAGGGATCTCGGCGCTTCATACGCCCAGGCTTTGGTGGCAAGGGCCGCGTTTTTAAACACTTCTTCTTCGCAGGACACTGAGGCCTTAAAAGGCCTTGAACTTTCCGCGCGGCTTGACCCCGATATTCCGGACGCGCGGCTATACGCCGGTTTTTATTATTCTTCAAAAGGCGACTGGCGCCGCGCGGGTGAAAATTTCAGGGCGTCGGCTGAAATTTACGCCCGCCTGCTTGAGTTAAGTTCCGAGTACCATTCGCTTGACTCGCTTAAAAGCGGTCTTGCCGCTTCAAGCGCTTACGCCTGGCTTAACTACGGCGTGGCTCTTGAAAAAACCGGCAGTTCCACGGAGGCTGAAGCAGCTTACATCAAAGCGTTGGAAGCCAACCCCGGTTTTGCCCAGGCGCATTACAATATGGCCGTGCTTTACTGGAATAAGGACCCGAAGCGCGTTTACTCCGAGCTTGTTGAAACCCTGAAAATAGACCCCTCCCACAAAGAAGCCGCGTATTACCTGAAGCGGATGAGGCAGGAAGCCAAGAGTAACCAGTAACCGGTAGTCGGTATCCAGTATCCGGTAATCAGAGAGCGGAAATTATTTTTTTACCGGTCACAGAATACTGGTTACCGGTTACTGTCTTTACCGCGGGAAGTAGTTATAGCGGAACTGGAACATGCCGAGAAGATCCCAGCCGCCCTTGAAGGAGAGGTACGATATTTCAAAATTCAGTTTAAGAAGCGTGCCAAGATGCAAATTTATAAGTTTCGGGCTTTGGACGGCACCCTGCGGGATGATAAACTCGGCCCCTATGGCGGAATCCTTTTTAGGCAGCCACATAAAACCGCCGAAAAGCGTGCCGGTCACCATAGCGGGGTTGGTATGGCCGTTCAGGTTCAACGCCTCTTTTGAGAGGAATTCCGACATCTGGTAGAGCACTTTCGGCATATCGCCGTCGGAGTAGCCGGCGTTTAACAGGAATTTGGGGTGCAGGCGCTTAGTGAGAACCACATAAGCGTTGGCGTAGGTATTGGTGTTTTTACCGGTCACTTTCACGGAAACAGTGGGTTGGTTGAGGGTCGGTTGCGGCGAATCGCGAAACTGGAAAATGCCCTGTACGCCGGAGGCCACGGCCGGGCGCCAGCGTCCCTCGGTCTGAATGAGCATTTTGGCGTCGGCGGTGAGCAGCCAAAGGCCGACGCGGTCCAGATAATTGGTTTTAGTGGTGGTCCAGTCGTATGTGTTTTTGCCGTAAAGGCGGCCTATATAGTAAGCGGCGTTAAAATCCAACCCCAGGCCGATGGAGTTTTTCCCCCGCCCGCGGTAGGCGGTTGGCGTAAGAACTATGCCGCTCAGGGGCATTTTTGTTTCCTCGTACTGGGCCGGTTTTGAGGGCTGGCCCGCTTTCGCTTTAGCCGGCGCCAGGGCTGTCGCGCTTGAGAGCGCGGCGCCTTCGGAGAAGGCGGCGGTACTTGCGGCCGGTATCACCTGCATCATTTGCGCTCCTGCCGGCGCAGCCGCCGGCAGGACCAGGAAAATTAAAATCAAAAAATTCATAGTGCGATAGCAATCAGTGTTAAAACCCTTACAAGTAAATTAGCCGCAACGGCGGCCGCGATATCGTCTACAATTATACCAAAACCCCCGCTTGCCATACGGTCTATCTTCCCTATGGGCCAGGGCTTCAGGGTATCAAGTGTCCTGAAAAAAACGAAAGCCGCCGCAAGGTTAAAAAAAGTTTTATCCAGGAAGGCGATGGCTACCCAGTATCCCAGAATTTCGTCTATGACTATGCGCGGGTCGTCGTGCACGCCGTATGAGGTTTCGGCGATCCCGGCCGTCCAGACGGCAAAGAAAAAAAACAGTATGAGGAAAACCAGGAGAGACAGGGGATCCGCCGGCAACAGGGGCGCCAGCAACAGGCCAAGGGCCGTGCCGAACAGGCCCGATCCGGTGAATTTTTTAGACCTGGTGAGCGCCGCCGGTATGTAGCTTATGTAAAATCCGCTGGCTAAAAATCTGGCGGCCGTGTTTTTGAAATCTGTCATGACATTCCCGGAGCTGAAGCGCTTCAGATTTCAGCGTTTTTTCCTCTATTCCCTTGCCCCTTCTCCCCCCGGGCCTTTATCGTTCCAGGATTTTATTAGCAGGTCACGGTGTTTATACAGGTAAACGGCTCCGCTTATAACCGTTACCAAAGCGGTAAATACCGTAAGCCAGTAAGCGGTTTGTCCGGCGTGGCTGACCGTAAGCGATAAAAAAGCCGCCGGCAGGATGTGTGTTTCGGCCCATACTTTGATTATTAACACTACAAGTATAATGAACGCGGAGGTTAGTTGTACGGTGGTTTTAAACTTTCCGGCTATTTCCGCTTTCATCACTTCCCCCCGCAGTGCCGCAATTACGCGAAGGGTGGAGATGGTGAGTTCGCGAAGAAGTATCAGGAATACCGCCCAAAGCGGCACGGTAAGCTCCCGGAGCGAAGCGAAAGCCAGAAAAACACCCATCACCAGTATCTTGTCTGCGAAAGGGTCGGCTATGGCTCCAAATGGCGTTATGGTCCGTGTGCGGCGGGCTATCTCACCGTCATAATAATCTGAAATGCTGGCCGCGGTAAGAAGCGCCAGAGCGGCCAGCTCCGACCAGAGGGTGCGGTAAACTATTAATACAAAAATAAGCAGGCTCAAAAAGGCCCGGCTCATGGTGATTTTGTTGGATAGGGTCATATCATGTCACAAGCTGCAAGTCACAGGTCACAAGCAAGAGATCACATATCTCTTCTGATTTTACTCCTTAATTTTTGAATTCCAGCACCTGCGTGCCTTTGGGCGGGCTGAACTTGAACAGTTCAGGCGAGAGCGCCTTGTTTATTTCTACTCCGGAAAGCCTGGTTTTAATGGAGGTCTTGTCTACAGTAAGCTCGGCCTCCAGCGGAAAATAATCCGTGGCCGAAAGTTTAAGTGAAAGAATGTATTGTCCCGGACTCGCCTTGGGAGTGAAAACCACCGTTATCCAGGGGTGAGCGGGAGTCCGGCCCGAAACCACAGTGTTGTTTTTTTCAGTGAGCGCGGAGTAATTGCCGAAGTCAAGTATGCCTGAGAAGTTATCGCTTTGTGTTTTGCGCCATGCTTCCCATGAAGTTTTAATAACCTGCGTGTCCTCGGGCTTGTAGATCCAGATGTCGTGTTTATCGGTTACCACTACCTGCCGTGCCGGCTTAAAATGTTCAATTCTTAGAAAATTAGGCTTTGAGTATTTCAGTTCCCCTTCCACGCTTTGCTTAAGCCCGGCTTCGGAAAAATTCACTTCCTGCGTGAAGGAGGCGCTTAAGGTTTCAAGTTTGGCGTCCCAGTTTTTAAGCCCGCCGATTGCCATGCCGGACAGGCCGTTTTGCTTATTTTCAGGCGGCGCGTGAAAGACGGACTTCGCGGCGGCCGTGGAAACAACGGCGGCCGCCTCTTTTTTAACCGGAGCCGTTTTCTTTTTTGGCTGTGAGAAAGCCGCCGGACACAGAGTTAGAGCGAGCGCCGCGCTTAAAATAATTTTAATCACGCTGTTTCCTTGTCTACGGAAGGGTCTTGCGGGGTTTGCGCGGGGACCGCGTTGGCGTTCAGGTGATTCTCTATCTTGTCAAAAAATATCTCCCAGCGGTTTGAGCCTTCCGGCTTGTGAATAAAGCCGTTCACTTCAAGTATGCTTAAAATATTAGTGGCCCGGGACGAAGAGCCGAAATGGGCTTTAAGCAGATCCTGCGACACCCGCTTCCGCTCGTGTATCAGGCGAAGGGCCGTAAGCAGCTCTTCAGAACTGCCACCCTTGCCGGAGGCCGCGTTAGTTTCTTCTTCAACCAGCGGCTGATAATGCGGCCGCGCCTGCGCCCGTATAAAGTCGGCTACTTTTTTTATTTCTTCTTCGGAAACGTAGGCGCCCTGTATCCTGACCGGCTTTTGCGCGTCTATGGCGAGATAAAGCAGGTCGCCGCAGCCGATAAGCGATTCGGCGCCCGGAGTGTCTAGAATAACGCGCGAGTCGGTTTTTGAGGTCACTTGTAAAGCTACCCTTGTGGGAAGGTTGGCCTTTATAACCCCGGTAATTATATCCACGGAGGGGCGCTGAGTGGCGAGCACCAGATGTATGCCCACGGCGCGAGCCATCTGGGCCAGGCGCTGTATCGCGTCTTCCACCACATTTTTCATCTGCAGTATAAGGTCGGCCAGTTCGTCTATAACCACCACCACATAGTGCTCGGTGGGTTCGCCGTTTGTGAGAGCCCATTTATTGTAGGAGGCGATGTTCTTTACCCTGGCCCGCTCGAATTTGACATAGCGTTTTTCCATCACGCGCGTTAACGCCACCAGCGCTTTGGCCGCGTCTTTCGGGTCGGTGATCACCGACACGCGGTCGGGGGTTTCCGTGGGGTCGTAGAGGTAGGGGATGTCCTCGTAAAAAGTCAGCTCAAGACGTTTGGGGTCTATAAAAAGGAATTTCACTTCGTCTGGGGTATTGCGGTAGATCAGAGAAAGTATAAGGGATTGCAAAAAGACGCTCTTGCCGGAATTGGTCGCGCCGGCAACCAGCAGGTGCGGCATGGTTTCAAGGTTGGCGGTGGCTACCGAGCCTTCGGCGTGGCGGCCTATGCCGAAGGCGAGCGGTTCTTTCCTCGCTTTAAAAGAGGCGCTGTCAATTATCTCTCTCAGCGAAACCTTGGCGCGCCGCACGTTCGGGATCTCGAAGCCGATGGCCGATTTGCCGGGGATAGGCGCTATTACCCTTATGCCTCCCGATGATTTCATGGCGAGCGCAACATCGTTAGAAAGTGAAACGATAGAGCTTATTTTAACTCCGGGATCCGGGGTTATCTCGTAGCGGGTGATGACGGGACCCGGATACACTCCCGCGACATGGGCCGCGATATCGAAACTTTTGAAAGTGTTTTCCAGCAGGACCTTGGAATCGTTGATCTCTTCATTTGTGGGCCCGATAAAGCCCTGTTCCGTGGGAGCGCCTAAAAGATCAAGCGGAGGGAGCTTGAAATCTTTGAAATAAGAATCCCTGGGGTTTGAGGGCGTTTTGAGGCTTCCAGCCAGGGCGGTTCTGCCCGGTCCGGCGGGATCTTCTTCCGTTTTGGCCTTCTTTCCCGCGGGGGTTTTGGCCGGCGGTTCCGCGCTTGCCCGCACTATTTGCGGTTCCGCGCGTTCCGGCGCCCCCCCCTCCGGCGGGAACGGGGTTTCAGCTATGGGTTTGGCGTCGTAGGAAGGCCCCTCGCTTTTTTCTTTTTCCGTAACAAGGTTTAATTTGCTTTTTAACTCTTTTCTGGCCGCTGTCCAGTTACGGTAATCGTCCGCGAGCGCCGACGATATTTTTTTAAGCGCTTTGCGCCAGGAAATTTTAAACAGCAGCTGCACCCCGGCAATTAACAGCACTATGCCCCCGAGGGCCGCTCCTACGTCGCCGAACATCTTTGAAAGCATCCCCGACAGGGCATAGCCGAGCCATCCCGAGTGCTCGCTTACCGGGAAGATAAGGCCGAGTTCCGCGGAAATAGCTCCCAGTATCAATACTATGCCCAGCGCCAGCGTCAGGATGCCTTTATGAGGCTTGTTTATTTTTATGAGTATGGCCGCCAGCCCGTATAAAAGCAGGAAAGGAAATAAATAGGAAGAGAAGCCGAAGAAATTGTAGAGGCCTTCGTGGACCTTGCCGCCTACTATGCCGCCGCGCGATCCGGAGAAGGCTATCCAGATAAGCCATATACTGAGGGCCAGTGATATCAGCCAATAAATAGCGTAGGAGAGGGTGGAGGTCTTTTTTTTCGCCTGCGCCGAGGCGAATTTATGCTTTATCGGTTCCCGCATTGTAAGTTTCCAGGAAGAACTGTAATTGTGCAGGTAGTCAGAAGCCAGAATTCAGTAGTCAGAATGTGGAGTTATTAAACTGTCAGATGTCTGTCTGCAGGCCATTCTGAATTCTGGCTACTGACTTCTGTCTACCTGTCCGGAGTTAGAGAACCCTTATCTTGAAATTCAAATCCTGCGGGTACAGGGCCACCTTGCCCTGGGCTGCCAGCCACCCGAGCGCCAGGTAGAGCGCCGAGCTTGAAAGATGCAGTTTTAATTTCAGATCCCACGAGGTGTTTTCTCCGGCTTTGAGCAGCTCCAGGATTTTAGCCGCGTTCTGAGCCACGGCATCGGTGAATTTTGCGGTATCTTCCATAAAAGTTCTCCAAATGGCAACCGAAAGCTACGGAACGCTATGGAAAGCAACTGAAAGTAAGAAAGAAAGAAAACTGTTTCATGCTCTTACTTTCTGTTGCATTCGGTTGCTTTTTATTGCCACTGCGAGAGCCACTGAAGGCCACAGAATGCTACGGAAAGCAAGTGCAGGTAAGACTATTTGCTCTATTGTTCTCTTTCTGTTGCATCCTTTTGCCTTCTGTTGCTTTCTGTGGCTATTGGAACAATTACCTGGTTATCAGGAAAATATCCTGATTGGGTTCCAGCGGCTTGCCGTTTTCTACCAGCACTTTTTTTATCACGCAGCTGAACTCGGCCTTTATTTCGTTGAATACCTTCATGGCTTCAATTATGCCTAGCACCTGTCCTTCTTTCACATGATCCCCTTCCCGCGCGTAGGGCGGGCTTGCGGGGCTAGGCGCCCTGTAGAATATGCCGGACATAGGGGCCTTTATGGTTTCTCCCTGTGCCTGCGCCGGTGCGGCCTGGTGCGGCTTGGCGGCCGCGGGCTGCGATGTGCCCCCCGTTTGGGCCGGGTGGACGGTGGAGAATACAGGTATAGGCTGAACCGTCTGGGTATGCTTACGGACCAGCTTTATATAGGTCGCGTTTTTAGCGAATTCTATGGCTTCCAGCTTGTTTATATTCATGAACTGGTAGAATTTACGCACCTGGTCAAAAGCGGTTTCAAGGCCGCCCGTTTTAGTCGCCTGCTTCGTTTTCTTCATTGAAGCTCCTTATTTTCCCTGCAGCAGCACTCTTCTTGAGAGCCGGAACTTACCCATATTATCCATATCCACTACTTTGACCTCCACTTCTTCGCCTACTTTCAAAACATCTTCCACGCGGTTTATGCGCTTTGTGTCCACTTCGGAAATATGCAGCAGGCCTTCCTTGCCCGGCAGTATCTCCACAAAAGCGCCGAAGTTAAGTATGGAAACCACCCTGCCGGTATAAACCTGTCCGACTTCCACATCCATGGTGTAGTACTGCACCATGGTTTTGGCCTCTTCAAGGCCTTTCTTGTCGGTACAGGAGATGAACACCGAGCCGTCATCCTCCACCTCAATGTCAGCGCCGGTTTTTTCTATGATGGCGCGGATATTCTTTCCGCCGGGGCCTATGAAAGCGCCTATCTTGTCCTTAGGCAGTTGGAGCTTTACTATCCTGGGCGCGTATTCCGACATGTCGGTTCTGGGAGCCGGCAGATGCTGCTCCATAAGCCCGAGTATATGAAGTCTGCCCCTGGAGGCCTGCTCTATGGCTTCCTTAAGGATATTCATGGGTATACCGGAGGCCAGCTTTACATCCATCTGGAATGCGGTAACGCCATTTTTTGTGCCGGTCACCTTAAAGTCCATGTCGCCGAAATGGTCCTCAAGGCCGGCGATATCCGAAAGCACGGCATGGCTTGAGCCGTCGGTGATAAGGCCCATGGCGATGCCGGAGCAGGCGGCTTTCATGGGTACGCCGGCGTCAAAAAGCGCCAGTGAGCCGCCGCAGACCGTGGCCATGGAGGATGAGCCGTTTGATTCCAGTATATCTGAAACCACGCGTATGGTGTAGGGGAACACGTCTTCGCTCGGCAGCAGGGGCTTAAGAGCGCGTTTTGCCAGGTGGCCGTGGCCTATTTCGCGGCGTCCGGGGCCTCTGTCGGGCTTTACCTCGCCGGTAGAAAAGCTCGGGAAGTTATAATGCAGCATGAAGCGGTCCAGGAACCTCCCCTCTAAATCATCAAGTATCTGCTTGTCGTCGGAGGTACCAAGAGTGACGGTGGCGAGTGTCTGCGTCTGGCCCCTGGTAAACACCGCCGAGCCGTGAGTGCGCGGCAGGAAACCGGCCTGCATGGAAATGGCGCGGATCTCGTCGGGTTTGCGGCCGTCAGTGCGTATTTTGGTGCTCAGTACCAGCTTGCGCGACACTTCGTATATTACGTCTTCCATCAGGGTTTTAACCTGGTAGGCGGCGGTCTTTTCTTCGGGGTATTTCTCCGTCATTTCTTTTACCAGAGCGTCTTTTACTTCGCTCATAGTGGCTTCCAGCACTTCTTTGGTGGGATGCGAATTAAGAAGCTTGTCTATTGCCGGGCGGCCTTTTTGCTCAACAGCGGCTTTTATTTCCGGCTTTATCACCGGGGCCAATACCGCGGTTTTGGCCTTGCCGCATTTTTTCTGAAGTTCCACCTGAAGTTTGCAGAGCTTCTCAATTTCCGGTCTGGCAGCTTCCATGGCGGAAATAAGCTCTTCGCTCGATATTTCTTTTCCCCCGCCTTCCACCATTAATATGCCATGAAGTGTGCCTGATATCACCAGTTCCATGTCGATCTTTTCACGCTGCTCAAAGGTGGGGTTCATTACTAATTTACCGTCAACTTTGCCCACGCGCACCGCAGCCACCGGCCCGTTGAAGGGAACGTTCGAGATCATCAGCGCGGCCGAAGCGCCGTTGATGGAAAGCACATCCGCGTCTTTGGCGCAGTCGCTTGACACTACGGCCGAAACTACCTGCGTTTCGGTGTTGAAATATTTAGGGAACAGCGGCCGCACTGAGCGGTCGGTAAGGCGTGAGCCCAGTACTTCTTTCTCGCGGGCTTTGCCTTCCCTTTTGAAGAAGCCGCCGGGTATTTTGCCCGCGGCGTAAGTTTTCTCCTTGTAGTCGCAGCTGAGCGGCACGAACTCGGGCGGATTATCTTTGGGCTTTTTCGCCTGTACGCAGGTAGAAAGTACTACGGTATCGCCAAGGCGCACAAGCACGGCGCCGCCGGCCTGTTTTGCGAGCTCCCCTGTTTCAAATGAAATTACATCGTCCCCCACCTTTTCTTCAAGGCGGGTTGTGTTATTGTTTGTCATGGTCGTTATTTCCTTAAGCCTAGTTGTTTAATGAGGCTTTTGTATGCTTCCCTGTTGTGTTTGCTCAGATAGGCCAGCGAGGTCTTCCTTTGGACTACCAGCACGGAAAGACCGCGCGCGGAGGAATGGTCCTTCGGATTAGCGGTTATATGCTTTGAAAGATACTGGATCCTTTCGGTGAGCAGAGCTATCTGCACTGAAATTGAACCGGTATCATTGGGTTTCGCGGAGAATTTATCCACAACTTCTTTGGTTTTTGTCTTGGTTAATGGCATTTTTACGCTCTCTTTAGTTTAATTTTGGTCTTTCATTTATTATATTAATTGAACGTGAGGCAAGTCAATGAGAAGGCAGGCTGCGGGTGACGGGCGGTAGTGGTATAAGGAAAGCAGTGACTTTACAGTATTAAGTCAGGGCCGGACTTCCCGGTCCATTATTTTCCCTGAAGAAACGCGTCAATTTTTACATAGTGGAATACATTGTAAACCAACAGCATCCAGGGGAGTATGGCTATAAAAAGAGAGATCATGGCCCTTTTTACATAGCTGAATTTGGCGCTGGCTATGATGGCGTTGTTATAGCACATGCGCGTGAGGTCCCTGAAATAGGCTTCCTCTGTTATTTCCCCCGCTTTTTTTTCAAAACCCGCAAAGCCGGAAAACTTTATGCCCTCAAAGAAGATGGCGGATTCGTCATAGCGGGTAATGCGCGGGAAATTTACCATTACCATGCAGGACAGCGTGTAAATGAGCGCCCCTATGCATATCGCGGCGAGCGCCAGGGTAAACCCGGAAGGGTCACTCGTTTTGGAAAGGAAGGCCACGCTTGCGCCGAGCATTGAGGTGGTGATAAATATCACGGGCGCTATTTTTGAGTCGGCGGCCCGTATCCAGTCCAGCTGGCGGGCCAGATTGTTTTCCATGAACCGTATTTTGTCGTTTATGTTCATAATTTATTTCACGTTTTGGGTTTCTCTTCGTGTTTCAAATTCCGTAATGGGTAATTCGCACTATTATATCAGTTTCACCATTATTAACAGTAAATTCCACTTCTAAATTTCAGATCTAAATTTTAAAACGCTATCGTATAAAATACCGGCTTAATTTAATAAAACAATCGCCGGCTGATATCCGGCCGGTTTCAAGGATAACCGCGCGGCCCAGGAGTCCCCAGCGGGCGCGGACCCTGTCCAGCAGGCTGTTGCGCACGACAATGACCAGCGGCGCTTTTTGATTCTCAAGCAAAACTTCAAGCGGTTCCGCCCAGCCGCCGCCGTCAAGTTCCAGAGGGCCTATTTCGTCCACGAAAACCGCGTCCGCGCCGGCTAAACTCTCAGGCGAAAGGGCCTTTATTCCGGTTTCCAGGCCTTCCTTAAAAAACCGGAATTCACCGGCGGCTGCCGCGGTTCCGCCGGAAGCCCCGCGGCGGCACAGCGGCACACGCGTTCCTGAAGACAGATCTATAAGGTCAAAACCCGTCCGCGTGCCGTTCTGCCAAAGGCCGGCGGCGCATATTCCGCCGGGCTTTTTGCCGGCCGCGCGCAGGAATTTGGCCAGTTCTATAACAAGTTCGCTTTTGCCGCTGCCGCGGCCGCCGGTTATTATAAAGACCGGAGCAGCCTGCGAGATAGCGTCAAGCAGGAACGGCGCGCGCGCCACGGCCCCGCCTATTACTGCCAATGGCCGTCCGGCAAAAATCCGCCCGGAAGGAAGTCCGGCAATTATTCCTGGCAGCGCGTTGAAAGCGTACTCCAGAGTTTCAAAGAAAATGCCGCCGCCAAGCCGTTCCAGACGCGCGTGAATGGCCGGGTTCATAAGTTCGCAGCCGATGGCCGCAAAAGCCAGCGTAAGCGTGAAAGCCCGTAATGCCATGTGTAAACCGGACTCCGCGCTGCCCAGTATAAGCCCGGCAAATAGTGAAGCGGCCAGCACGCCCGCCCAGATACCTGTACGCTTAAGGAGCGATCGGGCGCGCGGATAAAAACGCGCGCAAAAATAACCATAAACGCCTGCAGTTACCAGCAGGCCCGCTGCCGGTATTTTACTCCCGGCAGCCATTACAGCCGAAACAAATAATATGTGAAAGACAAGCAACACAGCGGAATATGCGCGCGCGGGAGTTTGATTGATGTCACGGGGTTTAAACGCCGCTTGATCCGCGGCAGGTTCCTGAATAAACGCCTTTTCTTTTTCTGCGCGCATTCCGGCGGCCGCCGCGGCCGCGCCCGCCAGGAAATAGGCCATAAACAATAATATCAATGGAGCCCATGTGGTTCCCGGTCCGAAACCGCTATGTAAGCGCAGCCACTCTACCCCGCGCAGGTAAATATTAACCGTGTCCGGGCCGTAAAGGATGAGCAGTTTTGTCACTTTGTGGGCCAGGGGCCAACTCATAGCAAGGCCGCCGCCCAACAGGTAGCCTGCGGGGTTTGCGCCCAGCAGCCGCACCCCCGCCTCGGCCAGCAGACCTTCCATGGAAATAGCTAACATAGGCCCGAAAATAACTGCGCTGGGAGAGACGGATTTCATTGCGGCGCAGACAAAGCCTGCGCGCCACAAGAGCCCGCGCTCCGGCCAAAGCCTGTGCCCGGCTATCAGTATCGCTATGCCTATAGCGGTCAGGAATTCGCCCGAAAACGGCACGCGCGCGTTCTTCAGAAAGCTGCCCAGCACTATTTCCGAAGCCGCCCAGAGGCTGCCGAGGACGGCCGCTTTTCGCCAGATGAGGATGGGTCCGGAGGGTTTCTTCATGCTACGATATTCTATATAAAATACGGACATGGTTTACGCCGCCCGTGCAATAAAGGCGAGGGTCTTTATCAATAAAATGGTATTATTTTTTGAATTTACTTTAATTAGCGGGGTGTTTTATGTCTCCTAAAAAGATAATGCGGAACAAAATCGCTTCTTACCTTAATAAAGAGCCTGTATCTTTCACGAAAAAAGATCTTATGCGCTACATCCGCTCGGCCGGAGTGCGTATGCTCAATTTCCGCTATGTGGCGGGCGACAGCCGCCTTAAAACGCTTAATTTTGTCATCAACGACGATAAATATCTTGACCGTGTGCTTTCAGCCGGCGAGCGGGTTGACGGCTCAAACCTGTTTAAAAATATAGACGCTTCCTCAAGCGATCTTTATGTGCTGCCGCGCTACCGCACGGCTTTTGTCAACCCTTTTTCAGAGGTGCCGGCGGTGGATGTGCTTTGCTCTTTTTATAATCCGGACGGTTCGCCGTTTTCCAGCGCTCCTGAGAATATTTTAAAACGCGCCCACGCGCGATTTCAAGAAAAAACCGGCCTTGATTTTCACGCCCTGGGAGAGCTTGAATACTACGTTATTTCCGGGAAAGACCCGCTTTACCCGACCGCCGCGCAAAGGGGATATCACGAAGCTTTCCCCTTTTCCAAGTGGGAGAATTTGCGCTGTGAAGCCATGAACGCCATAGCCGAAGCCGGAGGCCGGATAAAATACGGCCACTCTGAGGTGGGGTTTATCCGTACCGGGGACGCGGAAATGACCCAGCAGGAGATTGAATTTTTGCCGGTTGACTGCTCCGATGCGGCCGACCAGCTTGCCGTGGCGAAGTGGATAGTTTCAGGCATAGGCCGTAAACACGGGGTGGCCGTCACTTTTGCGCCTAAAATCTCAATCGGCCATGCCGGTTCTGGCCTTCATTTTCACACCTGCCTGCTTAAAAACGGTAAAAATATCATGCTCTCGGACCGGGGTCTTTCACCTGAAGCCAAAAAAGCCATAGCCGGATTTTTAAAACTTGCCCGGTCGCTTACCGCTTTCGGCAATACCGTGCCCACTTCCTATTTCCGGCTGGTTCCCCACCAGGAAGCTCCTATCAGCGTCTGCTGGGGCTACCGCAACCGTTCGGCCCTTGTGCGTGTGCCGCTTGGCTGGCACAACTCCGACGTTATGATAAATGACGCGAACCCCCGTTCGGCGCGTGAACTTTGCGGGATAAAGCCCGGCCAGACCGTGGAATTCCGTTCGGCTGACGGCTCGGCTAATTTGCACCTTTTTTTGGCCGGTCTTTGCTGCGCCGCCCGCCTGGGTTTTGAAATGAAGGACTCAGTGAAGTTCGCGGACGGACACTTCGTGGAAGGCAATGTTTCCCACGCTGAAAATAAAAATCTCAGTGAGCGATTTCCAAAGCTACCGGCCTCATGCCGCGAATCCGCGCAGGAACTTGAAAAAGACAGGCAGGCCTACGAAGCGCTGGGTGTTTTCCCCTCCTCCGTGACGGACGCAATTATAAAGAAACTCAGAAGCTATGACGACCGTAACCTGAGCGAACGGCTTTACGGCAAAGAAGAGGAAATAAAAAAGCTGGTGGCGGAGTATCTGTATTGTTGATGAGGCTGTTAAGGCTGGGCTGTTGTCATCGTTTGCCAGTGAAGGCTACGGAACGCTACGGAAAGCAACTGAAAGTAAGAGAGAAAACTGTTTTATCCGGCCTTCTTACTTTCTATGGCGTTCAGTTGCCTTCTTTTGCTTTTCGTTGCTATCTATTCCCATCTATCGCAGGTAGCGCAAAAGATCTAAAAGCAGCGGCACCAGCTCAAGCGCGATAAGCGCTATAATAATTATTTCAAGCCAATGGCTGCGTCTGGTGTTCACCTCGCCGTGCAGTATCTGCGTTATCTGAGCCAGTGTTTCCATCTTGCGCGAAATGCTTTTTTGCCAGTCGTCAAAGTGGAATTCGTGCGCCGAGGCCTTGAAGATAATGGCCAGATACGGGTCGCCCACGGTTTTAAGCGAGTTTTCAACCCTGCCGAGAAATTCGGAAAACTCCATATACTTGCGGCTTGAATCTTCGGCTATATCGGCGTAGTAATTGCGGAAAATATTAACTATGCTTTCGCGTTTTTCCTCTATCGTGTCGTAAAGATAGTCCAGATTGCGGTTCAACATCTCGTCGTAATAACGGAACTCGAGCAAATGCGTAAGAGAAAACTCTATCACGTCCGCCACGTCCCGCTGGCCGTCAGGTTCTATTAAAAGGGCCGAGTTCCAGTCAATTACCGCTAGGTCTGTTTTTGCGTACTGCATGGCGTTTTCGGTAATAAAAGCTTTTGATTCTTCGCTTAAACATTCTTCGTCCTCCGCCATGATGAGGGCGGCCACATCCACTTTTTTTATAAATTCAGCTGGGTTGTCCAAACCGTCGGCTTTTTCGATTATATAGGTGATGTAGTCCTCAAACACTTCCCATTCAGCCGGATTTTTTATGGCGGGCAGGATCTTTTTTTTGATATTGCTGTTGTGGCGTCTGGCCATTTCTTCTATTTTTTCGGAGGCTTCAATGTCGGCCGCAAGTTTAACCAGTTCTTCCCAGCCGCAGCCCGCGGGTATGTCAAGTTCAAGCGTTATGGAAATGGCGCCGTAATTCCACAGGCGGGCCCGCGCGCTCACCTTGAATTCCCCCCCGGGAAGTTTAAGGGTGTCTTCACCCAGGTCGGCTTTAAGCGGAGAATCCTTTATTATTATGGCTTTGCGGGTGTCGGTGGCGAGTTTAAGGCGGAAGCCGGGCGAGCTTTGGCTGAGTATTTTTTCCGCCTCCGAAAGCAAAATCTCGCCGCCCACGTCAAAGACGCGATAGATAAGGATAGTGCCTTTCTGTATGATCATAAAATAAAGGGTATCAGGAGAAATAGATTCGCTGGTATGCGGGTAGGCCGGTATGCTTACAGAAAAAAGGAATATCTCTTTTTGTCCTGCCAGCCTACAGGCATACTAGCCTACAAGCTGTAATTGTTTTACGCTGAATTTACTTCAGAACTTTCTCAATATTCTCTATTATTTCAGGGTCAAAGTCCGGAGAATAGCCTCCCCACATCTCGTAAATCACGTGGTTCCTGTTAAGCAGATAAATAAAAGGCACGCCCTGCGCTTTGTATTTTATAGAAAGATCGCCGCCCTTGTAGGCGAACTGAAAGGTCAGGCCCAGGCCGCGCGCGAAGTCTTTCGCAGCGTCCGCGTTTTCCTCCACGCAGATGCCGATTACATTCAGGCCTTTTGGGGAGTAAGTCCGGTGCATCTTTTCAATAAACGGCGCGGCGTGGCGGCAATACGGGCAGTTTTCGGTGAAAAACATCAGCAGCACGGGCTTGCCCGCGTAGTCGGCCAGGTCTATTTCGCCGCCTTTCAGGTCGGGAAGCTTGAAATAGGTGGATTTTCGCGTGTACCCCGGGTCAATTTTGTCGGCTTTAACGGTGGCGGTTATCGTAGTCTCCGGGGCTTTTTGTTCATCCGTGACCGCAGCCTCTTTCTTCTTGCAGGCTAAACCGGCTGCAACGGCCGCTATCAGTATGAGGTTTAAAAATCCCGTGTTTTTCATAGGTTTTCCTTAAATAAGGTATCAGGTCTCAGGTTACGGGTGACAGGCGGAAAAAAGGTAGTGAAGCAGGTTACAGGCAGAGCGCGGCCTTTCGACTTTCCCGCCAAACAGCTATACGGGGCCGCCTCCGTCGGAAAGGTTCTTGAAACGGTTGTCTCTCAGCCTGCCACCTGCCACCTGTAACCTGCAACCTCCTAATTATTCTATTACTTTTCGCAGTTCATCCAAAGCGAAATTTGCGGCGCAGCGCTTAATAAATGTCCTCTCGCCGTGAAAACGTCTGGTGAAAGTATTTGTTTTTCCGGGGCCCATAAGAGCGAAGCACACCGTGCCTACCGGCTTTTTTGGCGTGCCGCCTTCAGGGCCGGCTATGCCTGTTATCGCCAGAGCGTAGTCAGATGAAAAAAGTTTTTTCGCGCCCAGCGCCATTTCCCGCGCGCAGAGTTCCGATACCGCGCCATATTTTTTTAATGTTTGAGGGCGGACTTTCAGCAGGCGTGTTTTGGCAGCGTTTGAATAGGCCACCGCCGAGCCCTTAAAATAGGCCGAACTGCCGGGACTGTCCGTAATCAGGCTTGAGAGTAGTCCGCCTGTGCAGGACTCAGCGCATGAAAGCGTAAGGCCCGCGCCGCAAAGCAGGGCGCCCGCCCCGGCTTCCAGCGTGTCGCCATTGACCCCATATATCTTATTGCCCAGAATTTTACGGCAGGCTTTTTCAATTTCTGCTATTGTCGAACTCCGTTCTTCTGTTTTGCACTTCGCGCTTTGCATTTCGCCTTTTGCCCCCGCTGTTATTATAAATTCCACAGTCCACGGCCCGGCAAGAATGGTATAGCGCGCTTCTTTAAAACGCTTCATCACCGGGCGCAGCAGCTTCTCGGCTGTCACTTCGCCCAGCCCGGAAATTTTAAGTTTTAACATTTCAGGAGCCCCGCCCCTGACGGAAAAAAATCTTTTCAAGTCCGCTTCCAGGCAATCTTTGAACATGGGCTCCCATTCATGCCTCGGCCCCGGCAGTAATACCACCAGTTTATTCTTACACGCTATTTCCTGCCCGGCGGCCGTGCCGTTGCGGTTCTCTATGGTTTTGGCCCCGGCAAGTTTCAGGCACTGGTCGGCTAAGTTAGGAGGCAGTTTTGCAAGACCGTATTTAGCTTTAAGCGCGCAGTCCTGGGCATTGGAATAAACCAGTTTCTTTTTCAGAGCGGAGGCCGCCGCCTGGCGGGTAAGATCGTCAAAAGTGGGGCCGAGTCCTCCGCAGACCACAACCAGGTCGGCGCGTGTGAGGGCTCCTTTTATGCAATCGGCTATTTCCCGCAGGGTATCGCCCGGAGATTGTTCCCGCGTAATTTCAAAACCCAGCGGCAAAAGTTTTTCATGGAACAGCGGCACATATAAATTCAGTTTGCCGCTGAGCAGTTCTGAACCGGTGCAGATTATTTCAGTCTTACGCGCGCGCATGCACATAAAGTATCAAAATTAAAGCGTCGGCGCAAAAGCGGCGCGGCGCCACGCTTTTTTTGTGGCTGCCCCGTTTTTTTATGTAACATAGCACACTACACTGGATAAGGAGATTACATGATTGAGACACTGACCTGTCACGGGCCTATGGCCCTGTCCGTGACTGAGCACTCAAACTATTTAGGTTTGCTTTCCGTGATAGGAATAGCGGCTTGCATGGCTAGCCAGGCCCTGGCCCAGCAGCCGCCTGTGGCAAAAAAAATTCCTCATAAACTTGAAAACCCGGGCGGAGTAAGAATAGACGACTATTACTGGCTTAAGGAAAGGAATAATCCCGAAGTGCTTGAATACCTCAAGGCTGAAAATGCCTATACTGAAGCGGTTTTAAAACATACAGGGCCTCTTAAGGAAAAGCTTTTTAACGAAATTAAGGCGCGTATAAAGGAAGATGATTCTTCCGTGCCGTTCAAATATGAAAATTATTATTACTATAAGCGCTATGAGCAGGGCTTTGAATACCCCATCTATGCCCGCAAAAGGGGTTCACTTGAGGCGCCGGAGGAAATAATTCTTAACGCCAATGAGCTGGGAAAGGGAAAACCTTATTTTCAGATACAATTCCCCTCTATCAGGCCTGACCATAAAATGATAGCTTTCGCCGTGGACACTGGCGGGCGGCGGTTTTACAACATTTATTTCAAAGATCTGGAAACCGGCAGAGTTTATGATGAATATATCTCAAGCGTTTCCGGCAACATGGCCTGGGCGAACGACAATAAAACATTTTTTTACGTGAAACAGAACCCTGAAACCCTGCGCTGGGAGCGTATGCTGAAACATACCCTGGGCGGGAAGGAAGACACGGAAATTTATTTTGAAAAAGACGAAACTTTTGAGATAGGTATCTCAAAATCAAACACCGATAAATATATCTTCATGCGCACGGGGGCCACCCTTTCAACCGAGTACCGCTACCTTAGCGCGGACGCGCCGGAAGACGGGTTAAAGGTTTTCCACCCACGGCAGGAAAAACTTGAGTACGATGTGGAGGATGGCGGAGATTTTTTTTATATTTTAAATAACGGCGACGCCAGGAATTTCAAGGTTTCAACCTGTCCGAAGGATAAAACCGCCCGCGAAAACTGGAGCGATGTGCTGGCGCACCGGGATTCCGTCCTGGTTGAGTCGCTGGGGGTTTTTAAGAACTGGGTGGTGGTGAATGAACGCGAGAGCGGCCTGCCGCGTCTGCGCGTGATAAGCCGCTCCGGCAATAACGACCACCTGATAAAATTTGACGATCCCGCTTACGTAACGGATTTCGGCGACAATTTTGAATATGATACCGACTGGCTGCGTTTTACATACGATTCTCTTACCACTCCTTTATCCGTGTATGATTACAACATGGTTTCCAGGGAACGAAAACTTATGAAGCGGCAGATCGTGCTTGGCGGTTTTAAGCCCGAGGATTATGTTTCGGAAAGAGTGTGGGTTACGGTCAGAGACGGCGAAAAGGTGCCTGTGTCCCTGGTTTATAAAAAAGGCTTTAAGAAAGACGGAACGCACCCGGCCTATATCTATTCTTACGGCTCTTACGGCTATAACACCGACCCGGATTTCAGCTCGGTCCGGCTCAGCCTTTTAGACCGTGGTTTCATTTACGCCATTCCCCACATCCGCGGCGGCTCGGAACTGGGCCGGCGCTGGTACGAGGAAGGGCGTCAGCTGAAAAAGAAGAACACTTTCTACGACTTTATAGACGCGACCAGATACCTTGTTGAGCAAAAATACGCCGCCGCGGGACATATTTACGCCGAAGGCGGTTCTGCCGGAGGCCTTCTGATGGGCGCTGTCCTAAACATGGCGCCGGAGCTTTACCGGGGGGTGCTTGCCGAGGTGCCGTTCGTGGATGTTGTTACAACCATGCTTGACCCGGACGTCCCTCTTACCACCGGCGAATATGACGAATGGGGCAACCCGAATAAAAAAGAATTCTATGATTACATGCTTTCCTATTCCCCCTACGATAACGTGGAAGCGAAGGCGTATCCTAATATCCTTATAACCACGGGGCTTAACGATTCGCAGGTACAGTACTGGGAACCGGCTAAGTGGGCCGCCAGATTGCGCTCCATGAAAACCGATAAGAATATGCTGCTGCTCCGCACCGACCTGGATGTGGGCCACGGCGGAAAGTCGGGCCGCTTTGAATCGCTTAAGCTTATAGCCCTTGAATATGCTTTCTTCCTTGATCTGGAAGGGATAAAGAAATAATTTCTTTTTTATTGCCAGCTGTTACAGGTATGTAGTATCATAGTTAAGCCGGTGTCCAAGCTTTTCCCCGGATCACCGGGCCACATCCACCAGGAGGCTTCTCATGTCACGGACTGCTGTTAAATCAAAAGCGGTTTCAAAGACCGTCAAAATTTCCAAAAAAGCAACATATTTCTTCGGCGGCGGCAAAGCCGAAGGCAAAGCATCGATGAAGAATCTGCTGGGCGGAAAGGGCGCTAACCCCGCCGAGATGGCCGGCCACCCCGATCTGCGCCTGCCCGTTCCCCCCGGCTTTACCCTTACCACTGAAATTTGTACCTATTATTGGAGCAACAAGCGTTCCTACCCACAGGGCCTAACCCAGGATGTAGAGAAGAACCTTCGCAAGGTGGAAGAGATAGTTGGTAAAAAGTTCAGCGACCCGGAAAACCCTCTGCTTGTTTCCGTGCGCTCCGGCGCCCGCAGCTCCATGCCGGGCATGATGGAGACCATTCTTAACTGCGGTCTCACCGAAGACACCATCCCCGGGCTCATAAAGCTCACCAACAACCCCCGCTTTGTCTACGACTCGTACCGCCGCCTGATTATGATGTATTCCGATGTTGTAATGGAAAAGGCCGCCGGTATAGAGCCTGCTGAAGGTAAGGGGATACGCAAGCAGCTTGAGCTCCTCATGGATGACATGAAGCAGAAGAAAGGCGCCAAGACCGATACCGAACTCACCGCAGAAGACTTGAAGGTCCTGTCCGGCCAGTTCAAGGCCAAGGTAAAGGAAGTACTGGATAAAGAGTTTCCCGACGACCCGATGGAGCAGCTGTGGGGTTCCATCGGCGCCGTGTTCGCGTCATGGATGGGCAAGCGCGCCATTTCCTACCGCCGCATTGAAAATATTCCCGCCGAATGGGGTACGGCTGTAAACGTGCAGGCTATGGTGTTCGGCAATATGGGCGACGAATCCTCCACCGGCGTGGGTTTTACCCGTAACCCCGGCACCGGAGAGAACGCTTTCTTCGGAGAGTTCCTGGAGAACGCCCAAGGCGAGGATGTGGTGGCTGGCATCCGCACCCCGCACCCCATCAATGAATCCAGCCGCAACGAGCAGTCCAAAAACCTCAAGTCACTGGAGCAGCTGATGCCTGCGGCCTACAAAGAGCTTGCTGTTATACGTGCCAAGCTGGAAAAACATTACCACGACATGCTTGACATCGAGTTTACCATAGAGAAAGGCAAGCTATATATGCTGCAGTGCCGCGTTGGTAAGCGCAACGGCCCTGCCGCCGTGCGTATGGCGCTGGATATGCATAAGGAAAAGCTCGCCACTAAGGAAGAAGTAGTGATGCGCGTCACACCGGAACAGCTTGACGAACTGTTGCACCCCATTCTCGATCCGAAAGTAGAACTCGGAACCAGGCCTATGGGCAAAGGTCTTCCCGCTGGTCCCGGCGGCGCCGTGGGCATGATAGTTTTCACGGCTGAAGAAGCTGTTAAATGGAAAAAGGAAAACAAGGCTGTTATTCTGGTCCGCGAAGAGACCAACCCTGAAGACGTAGAAGGCATGAGGGCGGCAGAAGCCATCCTTACCGCCCGCGGCGGCATGACCTCTCACGCGGCCCTTGTGGCCCGCGGCTGGGGCAAATGCTGCGTGGTGGGTTGCGCCGGCGTAGAGATTGATATGAAGGCCCGAACCCTCCGCCTGGGCGACGAAGTACTTAAGGAAGGCGACTGGATTTCACTGAACGGTTCCCGCGGCTTAGTCTATAAAGGGAAGATGCCGCTGGTAGAGCCGAACGAGTCCACTATTGAGATGCTAAATGAGTTTCTGAAGTTCTGTAATTCCATCCGCGCGCTGAAGGTCTGGACCAACGCCGACACCCCCGCAGATTCCGCGCAGGCCCGCAGCTACGGCGCCGAGGGTATCGGTTTGTTCCGCATCGAGCACATGTTCTACGGTAAGGGGTCCGACGAAGCGCTGTTTAAGCTGCGCAAGATGATCATGTCTAAGACGCTTGAAGAGCGCAAAGTCGCCCTTAACGAGCTGTTTCCTCACATGAAGAATGACCTTAAGAACACCTTCAAGGTGATGGAAGGCATGCATGTGACCGTGCGCCTTATGGACCCCCCCCTGCACGAGTTCGTGCCGCACCAGAAAGATAAGCTGGAGCAGCTGGGCAAAGCCCTGGGAATCTCCTACGAGGAGCTTGAGGCCCGTACCACGGCGTTACGCGAATCCAACCCAATGATGGGGCACCGCGGCGTGCGCTTGGGCGTCACCTATCCGGAAATTACCGAGATGCAGGCCCGTGCGATATTTGAAGCCGCGGCCGAACTTAATAAAGAGGGCGTTAAAGTGTTCCCCGATATCATGATCCCTGTCGTTTCCCTTGAGAACGAGGTGAAACATCAGTCAGAGATCATCCACAGCGTGTACTCCGAGGTTTCTAAGCAGAAAGGCGTGAAGATTAAGTACATGGTCGGCACCATGATAGAGATTCCCCGCGCCTGTCTTCTGGCCGGAAAACTCGCCGAGACCATGGAGTTCTTCTCGTTCGGCACCAACGACCTGACGCAGATGACCTTCGGCTACTCCCGCGACGACTCCGGCCCTTTCCTGAACGAGTACATGAAGAAGAAAATTATTCCCGTGGACCCCTTCCAGACCATAGACCAGGACGGCGTGGGTGAACTGATAAAGATTACGGTTGAGCGCGGCCGTAAGACCCGCAAAGATCTTAAAATCGGCATCTGCGGCGAACAGGGCGGCGACCCGGCCAGCGTGGATTTTTGCCATAACGCGGGCCTCAACTATGTTTCCTGTTCCCCCTTCAGGGTGCCCATAGCCATTCTTGCGGCCGCGCAGTCCCAGATAATAAGGCCGAGAAAAAATAAGTGATTGCGGCGCAACGCGCCGTAAGTCACAAGTTTTCCGCCGAAGGCGGACCCGCCGGGTTGTATTGGCGGGCAAGTCACAGGTCACAAGTAAGAGGCTCAAGAGGAAATAAAAACACAGGAAGTACTGTAAGTTTCTTGTTGCGGCTTGTGGTCTCTTTCCTTACTAAAATATAGTGAAGCGAATGAAAAGTGTTTATTTTCCCATGGTTATTTCCGCCCCCTCAGGGGGCGGAAAATCAGCCGTGCGTTCAGGTTTGATGAAACTGGACAGCCGTTTCGCCTTTAGCGTGACCTGCACTACCCGGCTAAAACGCAGTGGTGAAAAGGAAGGGCGGGACTATTATTTCGTTTCCGCGCGCGAGTTTAAGCGCCTCAAAAAAAACGGCCGTCTGCTTGAATGGGCCGTCGTCCATGGCAATCTTTACGGCACGCCGGTAAAGTCTGTGCGGGAGTTGCTGGCCAAAGGCCTTATCCCTATAATGACAATAGATGTCAAAGGGGCTCGTTCGGTAAAAAAGATATTTCCGGAAACAGTCAGCGTTTTTCTTCTGCCGCCTGATCTTAAAACTCTGGTTCGGCGCTTGAAAAAAAGAGGCGAAGCGCCAGAAAACATAGAGCTTCGTCTGGCTACCGCGCGCAAAGAGATAAAAGAGGCGGGCGGTTACGATTATCTGGTGATAAACGACAAGTTAAGCGAAGCGGTGAAAGAAGTGGCCGCCATCGCCGGTCTTGAGGTACTGAAAGTAAGACATAACCTTGAAAGGGTATCGGCTTTCAGCCGGCAGCTTGCGGCTAAGACGGCGAGACAGTTAGGCGGCTAAACAGCGGGACGGCTCTAAGATCAAAGTAAGGAACTCCTTATAAAAAGCTGTCCAGCTATCCAGCTATCCAGCTTACTATTCTATTGGGAGGCAACATGAAGACGCAGGTTAAACTTGAAAGCGACGCTGACACACTTGAAAAACTCATCTGCAATTATGGTCCGTCCAAATACACCGATATCGTGTGGGCCATGCAGTGGGCCGGTCATCTGTGCCGGCAGGAGGAATTCCGTCGTATACCTATAGCTGAGCTTATAGAAAAGTCAATGCTTGACGTGATCAGCGGAAAAGTTTCCTGTGAAGAAATTGAAACGGCTTGCCGCAAGGATCAGGAAATAGACGACAACCTTTCCACCAAACGCGAGGAGCCGGCCGCCAAAAAGCCCGCAAAAAGCGCCAAAGGAAAGAAATAGTAATTGATCAGGTTCACGGTTCAGCGGTTCACAGTTCAAGGTTATTTTTTCGCAATCTTCTTGTGTTCCCGGATTTCCAACCGTTGAACCGTGAACCTGACTACTGCTTTCTTTTATGATGAAGCAAGAACTGCGCGCGCTGGCGGCTGACCTGGCCGCTCATTTGAAAACTGTGGACGAGGATACTATCCCGTCGCCTCAAGTAACCCTTTCCGGCGGACTTCCGCCTAAGGCTGATAAGCCGGAGTCACCCCCTGTTCCCGTTAAAAAGACAATGACAGCGCCGGGCGCAATTGCGGAGGCCATGGCGGCGCTTTCAGACGAAGTTAGTGCCTGCCGCAAGTGCCCTCTCGGCCACGCGCGGATTAAAGCGGTTTTCGGGGTGGGGTCGCTTAAGGCTGAAGTGGTTTTTATCGGCGAGGGACCGGGCTACGCGGAGGACCACCGCGGTGAGCCTTTTGTGGGCCGCTCCGGAAAGCTTTTGGATAAAATTCTTGAGACTGTGCTTGGTCTGTCGCGCGGCCAGGTTTATATAGCGAACATCGTAAAATGCCATCCCATGAAGGACCCCGAGCACCCCGAGTCCATGGGAAACGACCGCCCCCCCGCTCCCGAAGAGATTTCCGCCTGCCGCCCGTATCTTGAAAAACAATTGACGCTTATAAAGCCCAGGTGCGTTGTGACTCTGGGCTCTGTGGCCGCAAAATTAATACTCGGCGAAACCAGGGGTATCTCTCTGCTGCGCGGCAAGTGGTACGATTATCCGAACGGGCTTTTCGGCTCCCACGCGCTAAAAGTGCTTCCAACCTATCATCCGGCGGCGTTATTACGCAACCCCAACCTGAAGCGCGATACCTGGGAAGACATGAAGATGCTGAAAGCTTTTCTTGAGAGACCGGTTGAGAGTTGAGAGCGGGGAATTTTAGAGAGGTCGCATTATCTTTCAGCCATCACTAAAGAACCTAATCTCACCACTATCCACTCGCCACTAACCACTTTCTAATATGATCGCTGAAATAGCTTTTCCTATCCCCCTTCACCGTACATTCTACTACCGTATGCCTTCAGCGCTGGAAGCCTGCGCCGCGCCGGGGCTGCGGGTCCTTGTTCCCTTCGGTTTCAGACAGGCCGCGGGGGTGATTGTAAAACTGCTTAAAGACTGCGAAGCGGACCTTTCCGGTTTTAAGGAAGTTAAAAGTGTCATAAAATTGCTGGACGCGAAGCCGGTTTTTAAAGATGATATCGTGGCGCTGGCGTTCTGGATTCGCGACCGGTGGAATTCCCCGCTGGGGCTCTCGCTTGAAGCTTTTTTTTCCGGACGGCTTTCGGACCCGTGGGCTTTTGAATATACATCACGGATACCGTCCGTAGACGACACCCCCGCACATTCGGAATGTGTGGGGGCGCTTTCAGGTTTTGCCGCCGAAGCTGCCCTGCGTATCGGCCATGCAGTCGGCCGCGGTTCCCCCTCGGCGTTTTTGCTTGAAACTCCGCCCGGAGTTGAGCGCGAAAAAATATTTGCCGCCCTGTGCGCCCGGGCGCTCGCCTCCGGAGGACAGGCTCTTGTGATGGTGCCGGATCTCAACGCGATGCCGCCCTTTGCCGATACGCTCTCTAAAGCTTTCGGAGCGCAAAGCCCCGCGCTCTGGCACAGCCGTCTTACTCCCAGGCAGCGCGAAGAAACCTGGACAGGGGTTTTAAGCGGCCGTAACCGCGTGGTGTTGGGCACGCGCTCGGCGGCTTTTCTGCCATTTAAAAAACTGGCGCTTGCCATTGTGGATTCGGAGCATGAAAATATTTATAAGCAGGAAGAAGCCGAGCCGCATTTCCACGTGAGGGACCTGCTGTTGAAGCGCTCGGCCGCGCATGGAACCTGCGTCGTGCTCGCGAGCCCCTGCCCCTCGGTTGAAGCGTATGGCCGCGCGCTTTCCGGCAAGTTTGAACTTGTGGCGCCGGAGGCTCCGCAACCGGGCTCCGCCGGGGTATTGGTGCTTGACATGAACAATTACGCCGGTCTTATCGCAGAACCGCTAGTAGAAAAAATAAAACTCTCGCTTGAAAGCGGCCGGAAAGTCTTGCTGCTTACCGGGCGTAAAGGCTATACCGGCCTGATATTTTGCGTTAAATGCGGCTGGACAAGGCGCTGCGCGCGCTGCCGCGTGCCTATGAGCGTGATAAAGGACGAACCGGAGGGAAAAGAAATGTTCCTTTGCCGGCGCTGCGGCAAAAAGGACCCATACAGTGAAGTCTGCCCCCGGTGTTCGGGCACGGTATTTCGGCGTTCGGGCCTTGGCACGCAGAAAGCGGAGGAAGCCGTTAAAAAGCTTTTCCCCGGCGCTCGCACGGCGCGGTTTGACGGCGATGTAGTGCGGAAATCAGTCAAAAATGCCAGGGAAACACTTGAGGGTTTTTTTAAAGGCGGCACGGAGATACTTGTAGGTACCCGCATAGCGGCCCGTGACCGCGGACTTGAAACCCTTGGTTTGGTGGCGGTGCTGGACGCCGACGCCGAAATTTCAAGCACCGACTTCCGCGCTTCCGAAAAAGCCTTCCAGCTCTTTTATGAGGCCTATCATTCGCTTAAGGCGCCTGGAGCGGAACTGGCGGTGCAGACCCGGGAGCCGGGGCATTACGTGCTTTCGCTTTTAAAAGAGATGGATTATAAAAAATTTTTAAACAGCGAACTTGCGGCCAGGAAAGACTTTTTTTATCCCCCTTTTTCATTCCTGATAAAAGTAAGTTTTTCGTCTTTTGACCTGAAAGCTTTGGAGGCGTTCTCGGAAGTTTTTTTAAAAGCGCTTGATTTTTCGGGCGAGGTGGGCGGCGAAGAGCCCGGCAGCGAGGTGCTTGGCCCCGTGGGGGCCGCGGACCCCAAAAAAAGAAAATTCTTTTCACAGTATTACCTTATAAAAGCCGCGGATGAAAAAACCTCGGCTCTCTGCCTTGAAAAACTGCGCGCGCTTAAAGCGCCCAAGAAAGTGAAAATGATCGTGAGCGCGGACCCGTACGGATTCAGGTAGGGTCTGCCAAAAAAACGGCAGACCCTAAAAAGAAATATTATTCCAAAATGCAAGCGCGCGGAATTTTTAACAGCGCTTTACACGTAAAAAATAATAAAATAGATGTTAGGCGGCATATATGACCAACGAAGAAATTTTAAAGGAAATCGGGCGGGGCTGCACGGATATTGTAAGCCGGGAAGAACTGGCTGAAAAACTTTCTTCCGGTAAAAAGCTCAGGGTTAAGCTCGGAGTTGACCCCACCAGCCGCGACCTGCACCTTGGACACAGCGTGGTGCTTGCAAAACTCAGGCAATTTCAGGACCTCGGACACACAGCGGTGCTTATTATAGGCGATTTCACCGCTCAGGTCGGCGACCCCTCTGGCCGCGACTCCACCCGCCCGGTAATAGATCAGGAAACGGTTGAAAAAAACGCCGAGACTTATACCCAACAGGCCTTCAAGGTGCTGGATAAAGCTAAAACCGAAATAAGATTCAACGGCGAATGGCTTAAGGCTTTTGTCGGAGACGCCTCTGCCGGGGTGTCAGGTCTTATCGGGGTGGCAAAAAATATCACCGTTTCCCGCCTGCTTGAGCGGGAAGATTTTAAAACCCGCATGAAGGCAGCGGTCCCCATAAGCCTGCTTGAGATACTGTACCCTGTTTTTCAGGGTTACGACTCGGTGGCCGTAAAAGCCGATATTGAGCTTGGCGGCCAGGACCAGATTTTCAACCTGCTGGTAGGCCGCGATCTGCAGAAGCTTCACTCGCAGTGTCCGCAGGTGGTAATGACCATGCCGCTTCTTATAGGCACCGATGGCGCCAGAAAAATGTCAAAATCTTACGGTAACTATGTGGCTTTAAACGACCAGCCCGCGGAAATATTCGGTAAAATTATGTCCGTCTCCGACGCGTTGATGCTTGAGTATTACGCGCTGCTTACGGCCTCGGACATGGCTGAGATAAAAAAACTCCATCCAATGGAGGCAAAAAAACGCCTGGCGGCGCTTTTAATAGAAAAATATCACGGCCGCGAAGAAGCGGCGGCGGCCAGGGAGCAGTTTGAAAAAGTCTTTTCAAAAAAAGAATTACCCGCTGAAATAGAAGTTTTCAAGGTTGAAAAGCCGGGCAAACTTTCACAGCTTATGGCGGCCTGCGGCGTTTGCGGCGGAACCAACGAGGCCCGGCGCCTTATAGAGCAGGGGGCCGTGCGCCTTGACGGAGTGAAGGCGCCGGAAGATCTGGTTTTTGAGCCGAGAGACTGCGTGCTTCAGGTGGGAAGGCGGCATTTCAGAAAACTTATAAAGTGACGCACGGCTGCGGAGATTAATTTTAAAAGGGCTTATGAAGATAATACTGGCGGCGGCGCTTCTGCTCCAGACGTTTTGTATTGCGGCCTTCGCGCAGCAGCCCGGCGCTGACGCTTCCGATAATAAACAGGCGCCTGAATACGCCGTGAAGCCCAAATACAGCCGGAGCCAGGCTGAAAACTGGGACACGCGCCTGAAACGTATTTCCGGCGACGTTTTTGTCAAGCCCGCGGGCGTTGAGGAGTGGTCAAAGATAGAGGGCCATATCCCCCTTGATCAGCAAGACTCGGTAAAAACCGGTTCCGACGGCATCGCTGAAATTTATCTGGACGACAAGGGCGCCATGACTCTGGGGCGCAACACCGAGTTTGAAGTTTCTTCCACTAAGCTGTCGGATTCCGTTTTCACGCTTAAATTAGGCTCAATAGCCGCAAAAATACAGCATTTTCTGAACGAAAAATTAAAAATGGAGGTGCGCACCCCAGCCGCCGTCTGCGCCGTGCGCGGCACTGAGTTTGCCGTGGAATATTATCAACTTGGAAAGGAAACGAGTGTTGCAGTGTATGACGAAGGCAAAGTGGCCGTAAGCACCTTTGACGCAAAGGGAGAGGCTGTTTGGGAATATACGCTGGAAAAAAACACGGAACTTACTTTTAAGCCCCTGCAGAAACGTTTCAGGCCCGCGGCGATCTCAAAAATGGCCCGCTACCGCACCGGAGTGGCGGACATGCGCAAGCGCATTACAACGCTTAAAAAAACCTGGCTGCCAGTGTCGCAGGCTAATCGCTCGGCTCTGCGCGATCAGGCGCTGAAACGCCGCGTTATGCGTAACCAGATAAAGAGTTCAGGGCTTAAGAGCGGCGTTAAAGGGCGCGCCGGGAAAGCGGCAGCCCGACGTAAAGCCAGACAGGAGCGGCAATAGCCTGATGCGGCTTTTTATAGCCTCCTTTTTTGAGCAGCGGTTTATTGAAGCCCTTGAGGATATTGTGTCCTACGCGCGCGCGAATGCCGGCAGGAACACGGTAAAATGGGTGGAGCGGAGTAATTTCCACCTTACCTACGCTTTTCTTGGTGACCTTAGCGGGAGCGGCGTAGCGCAGGCGGTAAATAGCGTTGACGCCGCCCTGGAAGAGTGCCGGGCTTTTACGCTGTCTTTGGGCGCTTTTGGGGCATTCCCCTCCAGGAAAAACCCCCGCGTGCTGTGGCTGGGTCTTGGCGAAGGTATTCAACCGGCGCGCGATATAGCCGGAAAGCTGGCCCAGGCGCTTTCCGCGCGCGGCCTGGTATTTGAAAACCGCTTTGAGCCGCATATTACGCTCGGCAGGGTTAAGAGTCCGCTGCCGGACAAATTTTTCGCGCGCGTGGCGGATTACGCTCTGTGCAAAACCGCGGTGTCCGCTCTGGTTTCCGTGGAAGTTATGGAGAGCGTGTCAGCTCAGGACGGGTCCCGCCCTTTTGGTTCGCCAACCCGGGCTATGGATTTATGTCCGGCTTCCAGATCTTCTGTTCTGGGGCCAAAAGGGCGGGACGGGCCTTTGTATAAGCAGATATATTCCAGACGGCTTAGGGCTTTATGAAAAAATTTAAATCAAAAGCTTTATTCTTCCTCACGGCGATAACGGCGCTTTCCTTTTATTTCTTTTGGCCGGGCCCGGGGCTGAAAGTTGTCATCAAAGAAGGCGCCGGCGCTACCCAGGCGGCTCAGGTCCTTAAACGCGAAGGGGTAATAATAAGCGCCACCTGGTTCAGAGTGCTTGTGAAATTAACCGGCGCCGGGAAAAAAATAATGCCGGGCAACTATTCGCTCAGGCGCGGGATGTCTTCTGAAGAGGCTTTGTGGCGCCTTGTTCACAACAACTATGTCAGCCACATCAAGGTTAACATCCCGGAGGGGTGGCGCGCCGAGCAGATAGCTGAGCGCCTTGAGGCGAACGGCGTTATCAGTGCGGACCAGTTCATGGCGTTGGTGAAGCAGGAAGGACTTGAGGGCAGGCTTTTCCCTTCAACGTATTATTTCAAAAAAAATATGTCTGCGCCGGAAGTGGTTAATTTGCTAAAATCAGAATTTAACAGGCAGATAATGCCGTTGTTCTCTAAAGGATTTCCACAGGGGCTGGATGAAACAAAAGTCCTTATCCTGGCTTCCATAGTGGAACGGGAAGCGGTGGACGCGGCGGAGCGGCCGCTGATAGCGGCGGTTTACATAAACCGCTATCGGAAAAAAAAGGCGCTTGAAGCCGACCCCACCGTGCAATACGCTTTGGGTTATTGGAAAAAAGGCCTTACGTACGCGGACCTGCGTGTAAAGTCGCCTTATAATACCTATGCCGTGAGCGGACTGCCGCCGGGTCCGATATGCAACCCCGGCTATGAATCTGTGGCCGCGGTTCTTGCTCCGGCGGAGATTGACGCTCTTTATTTTGTGGCCGACCGAAAGGGCAAACATATCTTTAACGCCAATTTTACCGAGCATAAGAAAGCCAAATGGCGCGTGGAACAGGCAGCAAAAGAAAGTGGTAAGTAACAAGTGGGTAGTGACCAGTGGACAGTGGTCAGTAAAGAATAATCTTAAATAACCACTATCCACTGTCCACTGTCCACTGTCCACTGTCCACTGTCCACTGTCCACTGTTTTTACGGGCGTGTAGCTCAGTTGGGAGAGCGTCCGCCTTAGGCGGAAGGTCGCAGGGGATAGAGTGTATATCGTTTATGTTCTATTGGATAGGTACAATAGGCTCTATATAGGCAGTACAGGTAATTTTGATAGACGGTTTAAAGAGCATTCGAGCGGTACGAATAAATCCACCAGAGGCCGCGAGCCGTTTAGAGTTTTTTTAACTGAAAGTTATTTAACAAGGCCCGAAGCCGTTAGACGTGAGAAGGCGTTGAAAGGCGGACAAGGAAGAGCTTGGTTGAAAAAAGTTTTGGGCGTGTAGCTCAGTTGGGAGAGCGCCTCGTTCGCAACGAGGAGGTCGCAGGTTCGATCCCTGTCACGTCCACCAGATTTTAACGGCAGTGATTAGTGGCGAGTGGTTAGTGGATAGTCACTGCGAGAAAAAAAGTCGGATTCTAATAACCAACTGCTCGCCGCTGAATTATAGGCGATTTCCGGAGGCTAAATGTCTGCTGAATATTTCCCGCTTAAGGCGAATACCCGCTACGAATACAGATTAAAGAGCACCGAATTTGAGGGGACGGCCAAAGTTTTCATAGATATACTTAAAGTCGTGAAAAAACCGGCCAAGACCGTGGCCCAGGCCCGGATGATCTTTGAGCTAAGAGATTCCCATACCACCGAGTACACCATAACCAGGGATGCCAAGTGGCTTACCACGGCCGACGGGGTGATAGTGGGCGGCAGAAGGGAATTTCCCCTTCCCGTCAAAGAGGGCGCTAAGTGGAGCGAATATCCGGATTCTAACGAAATAATTTCCCTTTCCGATAAGGTTTCCATTAAAGCCGGTAAATTCCGGAAATGCATGAAGATCGTTAACATGCTTGCCGGCGGAGACGCGGGCAAGTCGGTGCGCTATTACGCGCCCGGAGTCGGCTATATCCTTGAGGAATACAATGGTGAGGATAAAACCTGTGAATTAGAGCTGGCGGCGGTGTCCAAGGTCCCGGCAGAGAAAAAGAAAAAATCCGAATCCAAATAACGGTGTTTGCGCCAGGAATACCTGCATGCTTCCCATTACCATAAAAAAACTCCTCGCCGGCGGCTCGGAACTTAAGGATATAACGGTAAAAGGCTGGATACGCACCCGGCGCGATTCCAAAGCCTGCTCGTTCGCCGAATTAAACGACGGCTCCGCCAGAGAAAACCTCCAGCTTGTTTTTTCGGCTGAGAACGGCGAATTCTCACCGGTGCTGCCGCGCCTGCTTACGGGGGCCGCCGTGGCGGTTACGGGCGACCTGGTGGCAGCGCCCGCCGGCGCGCGGCAGAAGTGGGAACTGCGCGCTAAAAAGGCGGAGATATACGGGGAATGCGACCCCGAAAAGTACCCTATACAAAAGAAAAAAACTTCCGACGAATTCCTGCGGACCGTGGCTCACTTGCGGCCCCGCACAAACAAATACGCCTCCATGCTGCGCGTGCGCTCGGAACTTGCCTTTGCCATCCATTCCTATTTCCGCGACAACGGCTTCTTCTATGTCCACACTCCCATTATCACCAGCTCCGACTGCGAAGGCGCGGGCCAGATGTTTTCGGTCTCAGGCCTTGACTTTTCGGATGTCGCGGCCCTGCCCAAAACCGGGAAAGGCGATATAGATTTTTCAAAGGATTTTTTTGGAAAAAAAACCTATCTTACGGTTTCAGGCCAGCTTGAGGGCGAAACCCTGGCCCTTGCCCTTGGCAAGATCTATACTTTCGGCCCCACCTTCAGGGCCGAGAACTCCAATACTTACCGCCATTGCGCGGAATTCTGGATGATAGAGCCGGAGATGGCTTTTTATGAGCTGGACGATGACATGTCTCTGGCCGAGGATTTTGTAAAAAGCATCACCCGCCATACGCTTGAGCATTGCGCGCCCGATATTGAGCTTTTTGCCAAATTCGTGGATCCGGCGCTTTTAGAAACGCTTAAAAACGTGGCGGATAACGTTTATGAACGCCTGGCTTACACCGACGCGGTGAAAATACTGGAACCGAATAATTCAAAATTTGAGGCCAAAATGGCCTGGGGCGTTGACCTGGCTTCGGAACATGAACGGTTCTTAACTGAAAATTATTTCAAGAAGCCGGTCCTCTTATATAATAAGCCCTGCAACGCGGCCGCTTTCTACATGAAGCTTAACGACGACGGGCGCACGGTGCGGGGCATGGACCTGCTTGTTCCGCGCATAGGCGAGCTGATAGGCGGCAGCGAACGCGAGAATCGTCTTGACGCGCTTGAGAAAAAAATGGCCGATTTTAAAATAAACCCCGAAAACTATCAGTGGTATCTGGACCTGCGCCGTTTCGGTTCGGTGCCTCATTCAGGCTTCGGCCTTGGTTTTGAACGGATGATGATGCTGGTTACCGGAATTTCCAATATCCGCGATGTTACCGCCTACCCCCGCGTGCCCGGCTGGGCAGAATTCTGACAACAACAGCGAATAGCAAATAGCGAAGAGCGAATAGGGAAAGAAATGGGATTCCTTTCCTATTCGCTCCGCTTATGCTTTTTCCTTACGGCGTTTAAGAGAGGTGAAAATGCCGGCGAAAGCCATGGCTGCGAAGGCATAAACGGCCAGATTAAAACATTTTATCAATTGGGCGTGATTTTCAGGGCCAAGTTTTTCCCGGCCTATAAATACCGAGAACAGCAGCATTACCAGCGCCATGCTGAAAGTTTGCCCTGCCAGGCGCATAGTGGCAAGCGTGGCCGCGGCCACACTGTAAAACTTGCGCTCCACCGAGCCCATTACGGCATTGGTATTTGGCGATGAAAAAAGGGCCAGCCCGGCGCCAAGCACGCTTAAACCGGCTATTATAACCCCAAAGGAAGTGGTTTCGTTTATTCCGGCGAAAAAAAGAACGCCAAGGCAGGTTATCGCCATGCCCGCTGAAGAGATAATGCCGGGGTCAAACCTGTCGGAAAGCCTGCCGGCCCAGGGCGATAAAAGGACCATGAAAACCGGCTGCCAGACAAGGGTCAGGCCCGCCTGTTGCGGGCTAAGGCCGCGAGCGTATTGCAGATATAAGCTGAGCAGAAAGGTAATGGCGAAACTGGCAGCGTAATTCAAGAGCGCGGTAAGGTTTGAATAGGCAAAAACCCTGTTATTAAGGAGCAGGGCGGAATTGAAAACAGGTTGCGCCTTGCGGCTTTCAAAGCGCAGGAAAAAAGCAAAACCGGCTATTCCGGCCGCTAGCATTAAAAAACTTGAAGCGGCCGGCACGGTTGAAAGGCCGAACATCAAAAGCGCCATTGAGAAGCTGTAAATAACGGCGCCGGCCGCGTCAAAACTCTCGCCTTCAGCCCCTTTCCATTCTGAGTCAAGCTTTGTGAAAACCAGGTAAAGCACTGCGGCTCCCACTGGCACATTAAGGTAAAAAATAGCCCGCCAGGAGAGATGCTCAACCAGGAACCCCCCCAAAAAAGGCCCGAGGGAGAGGCCGCTGTAAACCGAGGCGGACACAAAACCCAGCGCCTTACCCCTGCGCTCCGCCGGGAATACCGAGGTCAGTATGGCCACGCCGGTGCCGAAAATCATGGCGCTGCCGATACCCTGAAGGACCCGGAAGGCTATCAACTGTCCCGCGCTGCGGGAAAGCGCGCAGGCGAGCGACGCTAAAGTGAAAATAAAAAAACCGGCGGTAAAGGCCTTCTTTCTGCCGTAAATATCGGCGGCGCGGCCGGCGGGCACCAGAAACATGCCCGCGGCCAGTAAGAAAGAAAGCGACACCCAGCCGATAGACACGGCGCTCAGGTTTAAGTCCCCCGCCATGGCCGGCAGCGCCACATTTATCGCGGAAAGCATGAAAGGTGTTGAGAAAGAGGCGATAATGGTGATGAGCAGCACGGTATTTGGGTTTACCATTATGATATTCTATAATTAATCGGCGGACAATCAGGAGTCCGGGACGCGGGAGTTAACCTGAATCCTGCCGTTCAACCAAGTTTTCATTGTGAAAATCGGGGAACAGAAATATGCAGGATTCCCCGCAGCAGCGGGTCGAAAACCAAGCGCAATGCGCGCCAGGTTTTCGAAGGCGTATGCCGCGCGAAGCGCACCTGAGCTCAGTCGCGGACAGCGCCAGAGGCCCGCGACAGGCCAGTGTCACCGCGAAGGGAAAGTTTCAACTGAAACTTTCAGGTCAAGGAGTTTATCTATGGAACGTGAAAACGCTTTAAAACTTCTTCGGGAGCATGTTAAGAACGAGAACCTTATCAAGCATTGTCTAGCTGCCGAGGCTGTAATGCGGGCGCTGGCTTTAAAGCTTGGCGCGGACGCTGAAATGTGGGCTTTGGCGGGCCTTTTGCACGATATCGATGTGGATCTTACAGCCGGCGATATTAAGCGCCACACCATAGAGGCGGAACGCATTCTCAGTGAAAACGGACTGCCGGCGGTTCTTATTGAAGCGGTCAAAATGCATAACGAGGCCGCGCACGGAAAATCCAGGACTGAGGTTTTCCATAAGGCTCTGGCCGCCGGAGAAACAATTACCGGCCTTATTACCGCCACCGCGCTGGTTTACCCTGACAAAAAATTGTCAAGCGTGAAAGTGTCTTCTGTGGTAAAAAGAATGAAGGACAAGCGCTTTGCCGCTTCCATTGACAGAAATGTTATTTTGGAATGCGAACAGATAGGCATACCGCTTGAGGAATTTGCCGCTCTCTGTCTTGATGCCATGCGCGGCGTGGCGCCGGAATTGGGGTTGTAGGGCGGAAAACCGCAACTGAAAGCTACGGAACGCTACAGAAAGCTACAGAAAGCAACTGAAAGAAAGCTGTTTTATACGGAATTCTTACTTTTTGTGGCATTCAGTGGCGTTCTTTTGCTTTCCGTTGCTATGAGTTATCATCCCGCGGAAGGGTCCGCAGCAGGCGGTTGTAGGCGGCGGCCATGGACATGTTGAGCCATGGCAGGAACACAAGATCTTTCAGCGCGTGGCCGATCATCGTCCAGGACTTGAAGTCAAACTTCAAGTCGGAGTTCTTAAAGCCGCCTGAGATGCCAGCTATTTCAGGGGCCAGTATTTCAATTGAAACTATAAGCAGGATCACGGAGGCAAGCTGCCCTCTGCTTGCCGCGGTCAGCCTGGCGCTTAAAGCGAACGACTCCTTTATGCCGGTGTTCTTATCGGCCAGAGCGTATTCGCTGAGACAATAAGTGAGATAGAGTATGATCCCCGGTACGATAAAGGCTATCAGCCCCCCAAGGGTAAGCAGGCCCAGAGAGAGCGACACGGCCAGTGAGCGCGGATAAATAAAAAAACCGCGCAGGAAATCCCGCACTCCCGCGCTTTGACGCCGGTGCAGTTTTATGTAAACCAGATTCAAGCCCAGGCTGACCGGCGTGAGTATCAAAAGCGAATAAATCAGGCTCCATGTATAGGTGTGAAAATGGTGTATCAGCCAGAGACTTGGGATTTTAAAGACTTCCAGCGCTAGCAAAAAAGGCAACAGGCGGGGCAGCATATCCATATACGCGTCCCAGCCGCTTTTCAGCCAGGAAAGGCTTGAATTGTCTTGTGGTTGGCGCATATCTGTGTTATCGATAGCAACTGAAGGATACAGAAAGCCACTGAAAGCAATTGAAAGTAAGAAAGAAATTGTTTTTGTGCCCTCTTACTTTCCGTGGCCTTCTGTAGCTTTCTTTTGCTTTCCGTCGCTATCAATCACCATATCTGTGTTATCGATAGCAACTGAAGGTTACAGAAAGCTATTGAAAGCAACTGAAAGTAAGAAAGAAATTGTTCCTGTTCCCCTCTTACTTTCCGTGGCTTTCTGTCGCTTTCTTTTGCTTTCCGTCGCTATCAATTACCATATACCTTCAGCCTTGCCGCCCGGTACAGGCTGAGCGCCTGGTATGAACTTCTGACCAGCGGGCCTGACAGCGCCGCCTTGAAACCCATCTTCCGCGCCTTTTGCCCCCAGTCGGAAAATTCTTCGGGAGTATAATATTTTTTTACCGGAAAATGGTTCTTTGAAGGGGCCAGGTATTGGCCTATGGTCAGCAGATCGCAGCCGTGGGCCAGCAGGTCTTCAAGGGTGCTCTCTATCTGCGCGTCTGTTTCACCCAGGCCAAGCATAATGCCGGATTTTGTGAAAATATCCGGGCGTATTTTTTTTGACCGCGCCAGAAGTTCAAGCGAGCGTTTGTAATCCGCTCCCGCCCTTACTTTTTCATGCAAACCGGCGGTGGTTTCAATGTTGTGGCCGAGCACCGAGGGCCCGGAGTGAAGCACCGTTTCAAGCGCGGAGCGGAGGCCGTTAAAATCCGGTATCAGCGGCTCGGTTTTAAGGCCGGGGTTCAGTTTTTTAATTTCGCTGACGGTTTTAGCGAAGTGGGAAGCTCCTCCATCAGGCAGATCATCGCGGGTTGGCGAAGTGAAAACAACATATTTAAGCCCCCATTTTTTTAAAAGCTCGGCCGCGCGAACCGGTTCGCCGGGGTCCGGCGGCAGCGGAGTTTTTTTTGTAACGGCGCAAAAAGAGCAGGCGCGCGTGCAGATATCCCCTAAAATAAGAAAAGTCGCCTCGCCTTCGGAAAAACATCTTCCTTTATTAGGGCACAGGGCCTCTTCGCAGACGGTGCGCAGGCGGTGCCCGGCAAGTTCATCCGCGGTTTTTAAGGACGCGCCGCCGCGCAGGTCTGTCTTGTTCTTCCTTACCTCTTTAACGATCCAATCGGGATAGGGCATGGGCAATGATAGCTGGTATGCTGGTAGGCGTGTAGGTTAGTAGGCTACAAAAAGTGATATTTGCTTTTTTCCGTAAGCATACCAGCCTACCAGCTTACTAGCGAATAATTTACTCCGTTATCTTTAAATGTAATTCCTTAAGCTGCGCTTCGTCAAGCGGCGAGGGCGACTCCGAAAGCGGGCAGGCGCCGCTGGAGGTTTTCGGAAAAGCTATTACGTCGCGTATGGAATCCGCGCCGCAGATTATGCCTACCAGGCGGTCAAAGCCGATGCCTATGCCGCCGTGCGGCGGGGCGCCGAAGTCAAGCGCGTTCAAAAGCATGCCGAATTGTTCCATCATTTTTTCTTTGGAGTATCCCATAAGGCCGAAGATCTTTTCCTGCATGGCGCGGGTGTGGTTGCGCACGGAACCGGAGCCCAGCTCAACGCCGTTCAGCACCAGGTCGTACTGGCAGGAGCGGACATTGCCGGGGTCGGTGTCAAGTTTAGCCGTTTCTTCCGGAAGCGGGGCGGTGAAAGGATTATGCGTGAAGGTCCAGCGGCCGGTTTGGGCGTCTTTCTCAAGCAGCGGGAAGTGGCGCACCCAGAGAAAGGCCCATTCTTTCTCCGGCTCAGGTTTTAGTTTTAAGATAAGTTCATTGCGCACTAAGCCCAACTGCGTGGCAAGAGCAGCTGGTGTGTCCGCCGCGGCAAACAAAACATCGCCTTCTTTTAAAGAGAAAAAAACGGCTAACTCCGCGATTTCAGCGGCGCTTAAAAACTTCAGCACGGGCGATTCCAGTTTGCCGTCCCGGAACTTAAACCATAGCAGGCCTTTGGCGCCGGCTTTTTTAACCAGTTCTGTAAGTTTGTCTATTTCTCCCCTGGAGTAAACCACGGCTCCGCCCGGGCCTTTTATGGCGCGCACGGCGCCGCCGGACTCAAGCGCGCCCTTTATAACCTTGAATTCGCAGGTCTTGAAAATGTGCGAACAGTCCTGTATCTCAAGGCCGTAGCGCAGATCCGGCTTGTCTGAGCCGTAGCGCGCCATGGCGTCGGAGTATTCCAGTTCGGGAAAAGGCGCTTCTATCTTAGCGTCTATTGAGGAAAAAATAGCGCGCATCATGCCTTCCACCACAACCGCTATGTCGGCTTCCGTGACAAAGGACATTTCAAGGTCTATCTGCGTATGTTCGGGCTGGCGGTCCGCGCGCAGCTCTTCGTCGCGGAAATTTCGCGCGAGCTGGAAATAGCGGTCCAGGCCAGAGGCCATCAGCACCTGCTTGAAAACCTGCGGCGACTGCGGCAGGGCGTAGAATTTGCCGGCATGAGCGCGCGAGGGCACCACAAAATCGCGGGCGCCCTCGGGAGTGGAACGGGTGAGCAGCGGCGTTTCAACCTCATTGAAATCAAGGGAGCTCAGGTAAGCGCGCGCCACATTTGCCACGCGGCTTCTAAGCACCAGATTGCGCGCCATCTTCTGGCGCCGCAGGTCAAGGTAGCGGTATTTCAGGCGGGTTTCCTCAAGCACGCCGGCGTATTCTCCAAGGTCAAAGGGAAGCGGACGAGAGGTGTTTAAAATCTCCAGGCTTGAGGCCTCAACTTCTATTTTTCCGGTGGCTATTTTTGAGTTTAAGCTTTCAGTCGGCCTTAGAACAACCTTGCCGGTTATTTTAAGCACATATTCGCTTTTAAGTTCTTCCGCGGGTTTGAAAACAGGGCTTTCCGGGCGGGCCACTATCTGGGTTGTGCCGTAAAGGTCGCGCAGGTTTATGAAAATAACACCGCCGTGGTTGCGTTTTACATCCATCCAGCCGCAAAGGGTGACTGTCTGGCCGATGTTTTGCGAGGTAAGGCCCCCGCAGGTGTGGGTGCGCATGGCTGTTTTTTCGGTTGTCATAAAATGTTACAGACTGGACGGTTATTTAACCGGCAGCGCGGCTTTGATCGCCGGTATAATTTCAGCGGCGGGCACGTTCCGCTGGTCTTTTTTTTCTTTCAGGAATTTAAGCGCGTAGACCGAGTTTTTAATCTCTTCATCACCGAGGATCAGGGCCAAGTAGGCGCCGGACTTATCGGCGGAGCGCAGCTGCGATTTAAGGCTGAGGTTAAAGTCTGAAAAATCGGTTCTAATGCCGGCGGCGCGCAGTTCGCCAAGCAAAGCGAAGGCTCTGGAGGAGGCTTCCGGCGTATTACCACCGTCCTGCTGTATTTTCCCAAGGCGGCCTTCCCAATAGGGCTCCTCTCCGCTTTTCTCTATAGGAACAACGGCGGGGCTGCCGCTGCCGGCGCATACTACAAAAACCTGCGCGGCGTCCGACTCCGGGATTAAGCCCTTAAGAAGCAGCGCCACCCTGTCCACGCCCATAGCCCAGCCCACTGCGGGCGCGTCGGGGCCGCCCATGGATTTTACCAGCTCGTCGTAACGGCCGCCGCCCGCGAGTGCATCCTGGCTGCCTCCTGAAGCGCCGGTTTTTACCTCAAAAATAGTCCTGGTATAGTAATCAAGCCCGCGCACCAGGCTTTTATTTACCTTAAAAGGCGCGTTTAAAGCGGAAAGCAATTCCTGCACCCGGGAGAAATGTAGCTGGCAGGAGGGGCAGAGTTTTATCGCGGGCGCTTCAAGAGCGAGCCTCGGGCCGTCCAGTTTGCAGTCAAGCGCCCTCAGCGGGTTCTTTTCCATGCGGGTACGGCAGACCTCGCAGAGGGCGGCTGGATTAGTTTTAAGGAAGCCCAGAAGTCCGGCCCGGTAAGCTGCCCTGCAAGTCGCGCAGCCAAGCGAATTTATTTCGGCCATGCAGCCGGACAGGCCGGCTTTTTTCAGCATCTCCATAAGCATTGAAATTGACTCCGCGTCGGCGAAAGCGCCGTGCGCGCCTATGCACTCTGCGCCTATCTGCTCAAATTCGCGGTAGCGGCCGGCCTGCGGCCTTTCGGCGCGGAACATGCCGCCCATATAGAAATATTTACCGTTCCCTCCGTTTTGGGACAGGTTGTTTTCAATGTAGGCCCGCACCACTCCGGGCGTGCCTTCGGGGCGAGCGGCAATTTCCCGGCCGCCCTGGTCGGTAAAAGCGTACATTTCTTTCTGCACGATGTCCGTGGTGTCTCCAGTGGATTTTACAAAAAGCTCGCGCGCTTCAAGCGTAGGTATGCGTATCTCGCGGTAACCGTAAAGTTTAAAAACTTCGCGCGCGGCGGATTCAATGGCGTAAAAAACGCCGGAATCCGGCGGTAGAATGTCGCGGAATCCGCGAAGAGAATGTATTGTCATAAACCTTACCCGGCGCCCGCTATGGATTTAAGGCGCGCCGCGTTAAGCACTATCAGCTGGCCGCGTTTGTAATCTATCACCCTGCTGCGCTTCAGGGTGTTTATGGCGCGGCATACCGGCACGCGGGTGGTTCCCATATACTGCGCCAGCTCATTCTGGTTAATAGCTATTTTTATGGGGGAGGAGTGCTTGTCTTTTGAAAGCCCGAGTATAGCCTCGGCAAGTCGCCCCAGGATATTGTGGAAAAGCATGGACTCAACATCCTGGTTGGCGCTGTGTAGGCGTTTTACCAGCATGTGCATCAGCTTCAGCGTGAAGTCGGCGTTTTTGAGAATGAGTTCTTTGAAATTGCGCCGTGAAATGACCAGCAGTTCCGTGGGCTCCACCGCCTGGGCCGAGGCTGAGCGCACCTTGCCGCCCAAAAGCGACATCTCTCCGAAAAAATCCCCTTTTTTAAGGAAAGCGAAGGTCTTTTTCTTTTCAGTCCCGACCGAGGTGAAAATTTTTACACGGCCTGATTTAACTATAAAGAAATTATTGCCTATCGCCTCTTTTAAAAATATTATCTCGCCGGCCTTGCATCTGCGTTCGCGGGCTATCGCAAGGATATGGCGTATTTCTTTTCCGCTCATTCCTTTTAAAAAAGATACCCGCTTAAGTATGTTTAAAACCATATTTTATTTTTTCTTTTATTTCCCTAGATATAGTTCCAAGAGCTTATTAATAGATTATACCACTTTAAATATTGTTCAAAAAAGTTGCAGAATTATCCAATGCAGGATGAGCATGAGAAAAAGCCCGTTTCCAACGCAAGATGAGCATGAAACCGGCTTTAGCTTGCAAAAGAGGTGTTTTCCGTCCATAATCTGTAACCATGACCACACAAATGGAC
>Ga0209211_10000387_pt1 | contig 92324 bp, 108 predicted proteins | sample RifGroA2_FD_183992 | JGI IMG/M metagenome (GOLD analysis project Ga0209211, IMG submission 183992) | Groundwater microbial communities from Rifle, Colorado, USA - Groundwater A2 (SPAdes) (version 2) | ecosystem: Environmental > Aquatic > Deep subsurface > Groundwater | place: Rifle, Colorado... | reverse complement strand
TCTCTTTGTTTTTCTTATTCTGAATCTTCAATTTGATCGCTTCTCTTCGAATAATCTCCTTTTTAACAAAATTCATTTTACCACCCCCTTTAACAAGGAGGGGTAACAAATCTTATGAACCTACACAGTTTATCGGTTTAATGTTAGAAAATATTCAAAGAGAAGCAAAGTATAAAAACACTTAAGTTTGTCTGTGAATACGGGTATTTTATGGAGAATAAAAAATCTTTTGAGACAGTGGCTTGTACTATTTGCAGTTCAGGTAAATACTTAGTTATATACGAGGCAGATTACAGTCTTGAAAAAGATAGAGATTTAGCGCAGAAATTCCGTGCTTCAGGTGATGAGCTTTTAGTTGACCAGTTAGTCAAATGTGCAGATTGCGGGCTTATATTCATCAATCCTCGTCTGAAATCCTCGCTTGTTACAAAAGGTTATGAGGAAGGTTCAGATGAAGTTTTTGTTTCACAAGCGCCTGCCCGCGAACTCACCTTTTCTAAGGCTTTGAAAAAAATAGAGAGATATATTCCTCAGAAAGGTACTGTTCTTGATATAGGTACTGCAGGTGGCTCATTCTTAGCGGCTGCAAAAAAGAGGGGATGGAGAGTTGCTGGCTGCGAGCTAAATGCATGGATGGCAAAATGGGGTAATACTCATTATGGTCTAAACATAAAACAAGGAACTATTTTTGAGCAGCATTATCCTGCTGCATCTTTTGATATGGTAACATTATGGGATGTTATAGAGCACACTCCTGACCCTGCAAAAGTTGTGAAAGAATGCTATCGTATTCTCAAGCAACGCGGGTTACTCGTTATTAATTATCCGGATATTGGCTCTTGGATTGCTAGGCTCATGGGGCGCAAGTGGCTATTTCTTACCTCAGTTCATCTTTATTATTTCACGCGGGAAACAATGAGAAATCTTCTGGAACGCGCAGGTTTTGATATATTCGTGATAAAACCTCACATTCAACAATTAGAGTTGGGATACCTTACAAAACGTATGCATTTGTATAGTCCATTTTTCTCACAATGCAGTATGCTAGGAGTTAACGCTTTAAGATTACAACGCAAACAGATACCCTACTGGCTTGGACAGACTTTTCTTATTGCACGGAAGCGTGCTTCTGCGGCAAGGGGACAGATTGAACAAATGCGCGAATAACTAAAATAGAGATTATGAATGCCGTGAGAACAGCAATCCAAAGCATTACCTTTCCACTCAAGTGCAAAATGACTTGGAATACTCCTTGTGGCGTGTACTTATCATACCAGTCAGATTTTGCCCAACGCACAGGATAATAAAACCAGTCATGTGTTTCATATATGGCTGGAATAACTCTAGGGCTTAGGTTGATTGTGGTTTTATAAATTCTGAAATAAGGTTCGTCAGGGTCTTCACTATATCCTCCGCCTCCGTATAGGACGACTTCTCCCTGCGAGGCATTCTTAAAGAGCCCTGCCAAGTATTCCATCGAAGCATTAAATTCAGGTTGACTATTAATCGTTCCCCATCCACAGTCGTCTTGATACACACATTCTACAAAATATACGTTTGTAGGTTTCTGGATTCCAGAAAAGTTTCCGTTGAGCTGGAGCAGCCTGTCAAAATGACTTGCTTCAAGATAGGCCATATCATTGAACATCCACGCAATTCTTCCCCTATAGATACGCGCATCAGCAACGATAATATCTTGCTCCTGAACATTATTCTGTGCATAAGAACGCATCTGGAAGAATGCAGATTTGCTAGTCAGTGTAGGGAGAAGTATGTATAAGTTAACTAAGATAATTAAAATAATGATGACTGCCACTGCCTTCTTCCGATTGGCAGGGGATGAAATGCGCTCTGTTATAGTCACAATAAATGTCGCCGCGCCAAGACAGAGCAAAGGCATGAAAGATACAAAGTGCGTGGACAGCAGAGAAGTTCCCAAGAGGAAGATTAAGGTTACCAGATGGAACAGCACAATACTTCTTCCTCCAATATATTCTTTTTTTACGAAGAAAAGGGAAATACCCATAATACCTAATATAAAAATGAGGGGGTCGTGAGGCAGGAAGAGGTTGCCCAAAAATGAGGGGATGCCATTGCTTAATAAATAAGATATTGAAAATGACTGGTCATATCCTTGTAGGCTTGCATAAATCTCTTGACCAGTACCGAAGAATCGCGCAAAAAGAACATCAGTAATCCCTTTTTGCGTGTAAAGAATATAGTTAAATGCAAGCACGGGCAATGCAAGGAGAAACAAGATTAATCCTGAAAGGATAATTTTTTTCGTGTTTGCTTTCAGGATTTCCATCTGCTCGGTGCGAGGATAAGAAATATAAAATGCCAGAATAAAACCTGGTAAAAACGGAATTGCAATTGGTTTTATCAAAACTGCAAGACCCATGCTGATAAACGCAAGCAGCGATATTCTCTTATGTTCTCTTAATTCTTTGATAAAACAATAGTACGCGAACAAGACAAAGAAAATCATTGCTTCATCCATTTCCATTAGTGCATATCTGATATGAAACGCTGAAAATGCTAATAAAACTGCAGCAATAAGTGCAATGCGCTGCGAGAGGAGTTGCTTGCCCAGAAGATAGACCATGAGGATTGTTAGCGTTCCAAAGAAGAATGATAAGAATCGCGCACTAAATCCATTCACTCCAAATATGCTATATGCAATATCAGTCAAATAAGACCACAATGGTCCTTGATTCTGCAAATTTATAACTCCAGATTTTATAATCCCAATCGCATGTGTCCCGTGAATCATCTCATCCGCGAGAGGAGCAACATGTGTGACTGCAAGGTATCTAAGACCCATACCTAAAAGCAATACAATAAGGAGCACCGTCAGGACTTTGTTCTTAAGCACGAAATCAACACTCTTATCAACCATACCTTCTAAGTCCAGCAAATTCTCATCTTTTGGCTCACTCATAATTCTTTTCGCATAGGAATGTTTATATATCCTTCTTTCTGGGGCTTTTCATGTCAAACATGACTTTAGAAAGCAAATTAGGAAGAGCATTCCAAGACGATGTAATTTAACACAACAATAAAACTTATTAATCTATCTTTTGGCTTTGATACATGGCACTCATTGTCAAAATACTAGGTTGTATCGATCTCACAGCAGCTCTTGCTTTTCTGATGCTGACTTTTGGTATTGTTCCTTATGCACAATATACTCTCTTCTGCGCAGGCCTACTATTCGTCAAGAGCCTTTTTATTCTCGGAGGAGATGTTCTGAGCGCCATAGATCTTGGAGCAGCAGTTGTTCTTATTGTCTCTCTTTTCTTAACTCCTCCAACTCTTTTCCTCTGGATTCCAGCACTCTTGCTTTGCTCGAAAGGACTCGTTAGTTTTCTTTAGTCCTGAATTGGTGGTAAGAACTAGCTCTGAACATTATTCCTCCATTTTTTTGGAGTTAAAAGGTACGGTTAACGTTGATTAAACGAAAATGACTTCTGTCGATTATTATTGAATTAAAAATAGTTCGATAAACATGCACTCTTATTTTCTGTCGCTCCGCTTAAACCTCTCTGGGAAACTTGCGCTGTTCAGCGCCTAATCCTGTTTAAGCGAAATTACCTCGAATTTAAAAAAGAAATTTGTTTTCCCACCCAATAGGAGAAACTGCCGCCGCCGAATACAAAATATCTAATGTTAATCCGAAGGGAGATTATTTATAACCTGTTCTAATCGAGTATTAGGGATTACCCTAATTTCTAGATCTCTCCTAGTTTTTGGTTTTACTATGGAGCCACACAATCCTACCCCATTTTTATGAGAACCACGTCTCGTATCATATATTTCTAATTCCGAACCCATTATATGTCTATCATGCATATAAAATGCGCCACCACTTCTATCAAATAGTTCAAATTCATTTAAATTTAGAAATTCTAATTCAGTTGCATCTTCTATACAGTAGGTTTTCAGTATGAGTTTCATTTTATCACTTAAAAGAATTTAAATCTTGAATATAAAAGTCTATCTGCTTAATATTACTTATAATAAGGAAAGATTTATAAATAACTACTTATTATAGGTAGTATGGAACTATCTAAGGGAGAAAAAGTTAAACTTGACTCAAAGGATCGGAAGATAATAGAACAGTTACAGATAAATTGTCGCCAGACAATCGCAGAGATCGCCAAAATTACGAAATTACCAAGGGATGTTGTAGCTTATAGAATTAAAAAATTAGAGCAAAATAAAGTTATTCGAGCTCACCATACGATGCTTAATCCTTCAAAAATAGGATTTCCCCTTTATTCTTATGTATTTTTTTCAAGTTATAACCTTAAACCTTCTGAAGAAATAGATTTTATCAATTATCTGAAATCACAAAATCAAATTATTTATGTTGCTAAGAATTCTGGAGAATTTGATTTCACAATAGGGATTTGTGCAAGAGATTATTTAGATTTTGATGAGATAATAAGAAGTATAAGACAGAAATTCATCGATGTAATAAAGGAAATTAAGATTACTCCTGTAATTCAAGAATATAAGTATGATAACATGATTGGTTTAATAGATTATCACTAAAATCTTCTTTTTTAGGAAAAAAGAAGCAAAAAGGGCGGCGGCTTACCTGACGAATGATAAAACAACAACTTCTCTAATGCTGAATCTCCCACCCCAACAAATTTCTAAAAGCTCGGTAATTACGCTCCAGAAAAGAGTGCATGCAGAAGTCATAACTCTTGGCTCTGAGTTCGCATCAAGAGGTCACTTTGTGACTCGCCTAATACCTACTAAACGGCATATTTATTGATTTATCCTAGATCACTTTCTTCGTGAAAGCCCAAATATGCTGCAAGTCTCGGATTGTTCTAAAATGAAAATAGTTCCTCAACTTCGTTTAGCTCGTAAGATTAAACGTAATTGTTAATTTGCCCTCGTAAACGAGGGTTATTTCTTTCAGAAATAATTCGTAATCTGCTCCTACTCTACGCTTAAACGTCTTGAAGAAATCTGCGCTTCGTTCCTCGCGTCTAATCATGTTTAAACGTAATTGCTTTTTCTAAGAATAAATGTGCTCAAAGATACTATAAGGGGTCGGCTCGGGGGTCGCGGAACGCGACAGAGAGTCTTCACTGACGCGAAGAAGATAATATTACACTAATCTTTAATGCTTTCAGTTAAGAATGGAATAATCTTTCTTTCTGCTTTTCTTAGATTTTCCTGATAGCTTTGCCTTTTTACTCTTGATATTTTTGCAAGTTCATCAAGATATATTTCTCTTGGAAAATTATAATATCCTTGTTTAACTGCCAATTCGATAGCTTCTTTTTGTTTTGGAGATAATTTAGGATTAATTTTTGGAATAAAAATGTCCTTTATTTTTGTTTGTTCTATAGATTTTAACTCAACTTCAAAAACAGAGATTTTTGTTATATTCATTAAAACTTCCCTGTCAAAAGAAGCCAATTCCCAGTCTTCGTAACCATCAGAACGCTGAACGACTGGTTTAATCTGTATAATTCTCGGGTCAAATACCGGAGAGTAATATTCTTTAGTTGATGGTTCTTCATTTAGTGTAAAAACATAATTTCCATTTTGTTCTAATTTTTTTATTGAGTTCTCTTTTTTAATATCTTTAACGAATTTTATTATATTTTCATTTGTCCCTTGCAAAATATGCAATTCAAGATAATAAAATTTCTTCTTTTCTTTCCACGATCTTAATAAATAAACTAAATCAGTTATATTATATTTTACACATCTTGGTCCAATCAGGCAGTTTTTATGCCAATTCTTGAATTTAATTATCCACATAGTACTTATAAGAATCAAGATTATTTAATCCTTTCTCTTTATACCTGCATATGCAGGGTAAAATTAAATAAGCATATTGCTTTAGCGTACTATTATAAAATAACAAACTTTTTAGGAAAACAAAAATGACAAATAAAGAATATCAAATAGAAAAAACCATATATGGGTTGATCGGGTTTGGAGCAATACTTTTAGTTGCAGGGGTTTTTGCTTATTTCGTGTTTATTGAGAAAAAAGAAAGAGAACTTCAAGCTGAAAGAGCAATTCCTATCTATGATTTGGATAAGAGTTATGGACTAAGTACGAATGAATTTTATAGACTAATTGATGAAAGAGTTACGCTTCAAATAAGAAAAAAATGTTATTCATTATTCAATGAAGCTGATAGGAATAGGAACGGGGAACTAACTTCTAGAGAATTAGAATGTATACTTGACAGAGATTTTAAGTCCAGCATCGTTGAAGGAATGCGTGCTAAATAAAAAATTTCTCGCCGACACCTAATAAAAACAATAGTTAAGCAAGTGAAAAAGCAACCACGCTACGTAGTAGATTGACGAACAAATTACAACTTCCGAGGCTCTTCTTTCGCACCTCGGACTCCTAAGGGGGACGCTTAATCACGAGTAAACGATAAACCCCTTTAATCTTCCAGATTAATTCTTCTTAGTTCAGAAACGGAGTTTAGTCTAACTTTCAATTATTCTAAGTGCCGAAAACTACATCTCTAATTTACATTCATCAATGAATTCTTTGTTTATTCTGAAGGTTGCAGATGCTACTTTCTTCAAATGATAAGAAATGGACTTGTTAGTGCCTATAGCAATATAGATTACTTTTCTTTTAAAACCAACTGCGGCAGATACGGCACCAGAAAAGTCCCCATCATTTGAAATAAGAAGAGCCTTATCATAATCTCCTTTTTGCGCATCTAAAGCTAAATCAAGAGCAAGATTTACATCTGTGGCTTTTTCTACGTGATAAACTTCTCCATCTTTTCTCCTCTTTTCTAGCCTGCCAAAAATTAGGTTTAATTTGTCAATCTTTCTTAATTTTTCAAAGAATGATTGCTGTTGAGAGTAAGCTTTAGGATTTTCTTGTTGCTCAACAGGTGCGATATAATAATTAATCTTGACGAAGTCATCATCCTTTGATAATTTTCTGCAAAACTTTTCTAAGTCTATTCTACAATTGAAGGTATCCTTGATGGAGAAATATAAATTACTGCCGTCGATATAAATCACAACCTTCTCCTTTTTGGAATTCATATGAAAAACATGAGATCCTTACAGATCTCATGGAGTTAATTAATAATAGTGATGAACGAGCGTATTTATAGTTTTCGGATTTGTCCTCTATATTACCTTGAAAGTTCTTTTAGCCTGAACGATTAAATGAAGTTTAGATTCGCCCCTTATTTGCTTCCTCAAAGCGTTTTCTTAGCCAGCCACTTAAAGAAGAAATATTCTCTCCGATGCAAGGTATTTCTTCGTACTCCGTCAATAATATCGAGAAGTGAATGGAATATCATGCCTATAAACAAGTAGAAGAATCCTACCCAGACAACTCCCAGCAATCCAATAATTGTATGAAACTCAAGCGTATGGAACAAATGAAAATCACTCTTCGGTTTAAGACCCTTACGTTCCTGTGCCCTCATCCATTCACCTTGTTTCTTATGATATTCAAAAGAATGCAACAGGCTTATCCTGCCTGTCTTGTGCACGAATGCAAAATAATGGTCTAAATCAATAAAAATCGACGCAAGAAAAACAAGTAGAAGATACCAAACGTTGACACCGGGCGCAACCAACCAAAGCAAAAGTGTAAATAACAGCCCATAAAGGATATGCCAGCGTGGAAGCATTAGTAATCCTCCAGTTTCCTGACAATCTCTGCAAATGCAGGTCGCGTGATGAGAATTCCGACAGTAACTCCTATAATTGTCGTGAGTGCAAAACCTCTCAGCAGACCTGCACCAGCCCAGAAGAGAGGGACCATTGCAGCGATGATAGTCGCGAAAGCACCAACAATGATAAACAACGCTCGTTTAATTCTCTCTCTGATGCTGACATTTCTATTTGAGGTAGATTCATCTATTATGACTATTTGGTCATTTACACCAGTACCCATTCCAGCAATAATTCCTGCAATGCTTGGAGCATCAAGATTCCATCCAATCAAGGCTGCAACTCCTAATGTGATAAATGCTTCAGAGAACATTGTCAAGATTACTGCAAGCGTAATCTTTATTTTTCGATAGCGGACGAACAATGCTGCAGAAATAACAATGAATACGGCCAATCCAAGAAACATCAAACCACGCGCGAAAGTATCTCCCAAGAGCGGCGAGACAGTATCGAGCTTGACAATTTCCAGCTTATATGGCAAGCTCCCAGTGATAAGCACGGTCTGCAAGCGATGCATAGAATTCTGCGCATCTTTATATGCCTCCTGATCGTTAGCTCCTGTTCCTCCGCCTCTTATTAAAATTTCAGTGGTAACCTGCCCGCGCAAATCAGTCCCAATGAGCAATGAGTCGACTTCTTGCTCATCGATGTAAAGATAAAGCTTATCTTTCAGGTACTGCCCAGTCTCATCAACAGATATATTCTTAGTGATTGCAGCATGTCTCTTTGCAGCGTCGCTTGTTAAATATACGACAAACTCAAAATTGCACAATGATCCACCGCCTTCTGCTGGAAAACAGCCTGCAATTCTTGCGCATTGCGCATTGTTTCTGCAAACATCGCTGATATCATGTTCTCCTCCTTCAAATACAGTTGTATTTCCAATCTTTGCGGTAAACTTACCCTGACTCGCCAGCAATGTTTCAATGTCCGCAGGCGTTGCTTCAGCAATCTCAACAAGGATGAAATTATTACCTCTTAAGTCTCTAACAGAACGAATTGTCACGTCCTTTATTCCATAAACATTAAGACGCTGGTTCATAACTGCAATCAAGTCATTTGTCTGCTCTAGAGTGAGAGTAACATTCGCAGGCGCAATAAGTGCTCTTGCTCCTCCGCTCAAATCCAGACCAGTTTTAATGCGCGTCTTTGGAATCTTTCCAACAGTAATCTCAAGAGCTTTATCAGTAAACATAATAATCTCTTCTTCAGGTGTTCCAATAACAACTTTTCTGGTCTCATTGCTAGATTCAAACAATTTACCTATCGCCGCAGTATAATCTTCAATAGTCTCAATTTTGTCTCCATTTAAACTTGTAATCTGCACTTCAGTACGTAACCCTTCGTTGAATGCAGTTGAGTTACGTTCAACGCTTGTAATTTCCACTCCGGTCTTGATGCTTGGAGAAATGGTCAGCAATGCTAGAAAAAGCGCAACAATCAGAATCCAGACGCGAATACCTACTTTAGCCATTATGAAATCCTCTTTTTATCAGCGTACCATTTCAATATGCTTGCATTTGTCAACCAAGTATTAAGGATATCTGCAATTAAGCCTAGAGCAAGAATGAAGAAAATCTGACGGAAAGAGGCAGGCAAACCTGTAACAATAAAGAATGCAGGTAGGACTGCAAGCAGACCAGTAATATTCATGAAAATTCCTGTCTTAAAAGCACCATAAATACGCTCATTTATGCTACCCTCTTTTTTCTTCAGGACTCTCGTGGTCAGCAAAATGTCAGTATCGACAGAGTATCCGATTAACATCAAGAATGCAGCAATGCCTGCCGCAGAGAGTTTGACACCGAGAATATTAATTAATGTAAGGGGCATAACAACGTCGGCAAAGATAGCAAAGACTACTGCAAAACTCGGCACGAAAGTGCGAAACATGATGAAGACAACAATTGAAATAAGAATAAAAGAGAATATAAGTGCAATAACAAGTTGTCGGTAAAAGTTATTGCTCAAACTCGACCCTGTGAACTCAGTAGTGGAATTTTCATTCGTTAGCTTATAGCCCAAGACATTCTCAAGTGCTGGCTTGAGCTCTTCAGGCATAACGCTAGATTCAATAATAACTGCAATAACTTTGCCTGAACGGAGTTCAGTAATCGTGCGCACTCCAACGTCAGAAATTTCCTCACGCAATTGGCGCTCAAGACCTTCACGCTCAATATCGCCCTGAATAGTAATTGTTGTCCCTCCGGATAGACTTACATCTTTACGCATTATATCTCCATTTTGCTGATAAAAGAAGAAAAGATAAACAAGACAGAAAGCGAGCAGTACTAACGGAAGAATTAGTAATTTTTTATAGTGTCGGTCGTACCATGATTTCTGATGAGCATCTTGGTTTGCTTTGCCAGTTACTTGTTCCATACATTCCTCTTTTATCTATGCTAAAAAGAGCTTTTAAACTTAATCTTTGTGGAATTAATGCACTTGACTTCAAGCAAGATTGAAGTTAAGGACATGTTTATATAAGCATTCAACTTAAAGGGAATATGAACTCAAAGTATGCATTAGTTTGGATAATTGTACTAATGGCAACACTAGTAACGGCAGGAGCATTATTTTTGTATCCTTACCAGCCAGATAATCCTCCACAAGCAGATGATTCTGGCTCAACTATAGAAGGAATTCAGAGTGTAGTTGACGCAAACAACAAATTTGCGTTTGACATCTATGCACAATTAGACAAAGATGAAGAGAAGAATACATTTTATTCTCCATACAGTCTTTCAACAGCATTAGCAATGGCATACGAGGGTGCAAGAGGACAGACAGCAGATGAAATGAAAGCAGTCTTCCATTTTCCAGAGAGCAGCATATTGAAACCGAATAGCGCGGCAATCTACAACACTCTAAATAAAAATGATAAACCCTATATCTTAAGCACTGGAAATGCTCTTTGGGTTCAGAAGGATAGCAGACTTATTGAAGACTACAAAGTTAGTGTTGAGAAGTATTATGGTGGCAAAGCAGCAAATCTCGACTTTATCAAAGAAACAGAGAAATCGCGACAAACAATCAATACATTCATAGAGGAGCAAACAAATAAAAAAATAAAAGATCTTATTCCGACAGGCGCTCTTGACTCCAATACAAGATCTGTCCTGTCGAACGCAATTTATTTTAAGGGAACTTGGGAATGGGAATTTGACAAAGGCGATACAAAGGAAGAAGATTTTAAGATTACACCAAAAAATGTTATAAAAGTTCAGATGATGAAAATGAATCCTGAAAAGACAAGATTCAATTACGTCGATATAGGAGAAGCACAACTTCTAGAACTTCCCTACAAAGGCAATGACATTTCAATGCTAATTATCCTTCCTTCAGAGAACCTTGCTTCAATAGATCCTTCATTAAGTATTGAGAAACTTAATGAGTTGAAGAGCCAGATGCGAGAAACAACGCTAGACTCTATTTATCTGCCTAAGTTTGAGTTTGATACTAAATATTTAATGACAGACACACTAAAAGATTTAGGTATGCCAACTGCTTTCAATCCAGGTGTCGCTGATTTCTCAGGCATGTCTGAAGAAGAAGAGTTATACATCAGTTCAGTCATCCATCAAGCATATGTCAAAGTCGATGAGCAAGGAACAGAAGCAGCTGCAGCAACCGCAATCGCTGTCGGAATAACGTCGGTAGCTCCGCCAAAGGAAATATTCCGAGCAGACCATCCTTTTATCTTCATAATTCAGCAGAAAGAAACAGGAAACATTCTATTTATCGGCAGAGTTATTGACCCTACTAAATAATTTAACGATTATTCATTAGCAGAAATGCGCCGACTGGGGATTGAACCCAGGCCACCACCTTGGAAGGGTGGGATACTACCATTATATGATCGGCGCTCTTTCCTAAAGCGTTTCAGTGTATTTTAAACATTGCGCCTCTCCATAGATTACCACAAAAATTAAAAAGAGATTTATGTAAATAATATTATGAGTAATCTTTATGTAAATGAGTTAGAATCTGCTTTCGTTAGAAGACATGACGAGCCTGCCCCGCGCATCAGAGTGACACGAGCAGAGACCACACTAGACTTTAAAGAAGTAAAAGATATGACTGCTGGCGATTTATCACAATGCGTTGTAAAGATTGGAGATAATCGTCTACATTTCATAGTTGAGCCAACCTCCCCACCAAGCAAGATTTTTGTTGTTTCGCCTTATTTCGACGCTCCTGCTCTTGCCATCCATCACTACTCTTCTGATTTTTCTGCATATCTTCTTCTTAATGACAGATACATGTTCGCACAATTTATGGGAAGAAATATTCTCAGAAAGAAGATAAACTCTCTAGCAGAAAATCCAGACGCGCCTGACAGGATTTGAACACCTGAGTGAATACCTCACGAAGGTTGCCGCGGAGCGAAGCTCTGCGTGCACTTTCAAATCCAGACGCGCCTGACAGGATTTGAACCTGCGACCCTCGGGTTAGGACCCCGATGCTCTATCCGGGCTGAGCTACAAGCGCATGCTCTCGTGAAACATTGTTTGATTTTAAAGATATCTACTAGCAGAATCTTATATGCAGGGGAGAGGATTCGAACCTCTGAATCCACTAAGGAAACAGCTCTTGAGGCTGTCGCGTTTGACCACTTCGCTACCCCTGCATGGCAATATACACTCGACAGCAGTTTTAAATCTTTCAGTTTTGTTATGGATAACTGCATGGGATAGGTGACAGCGTTTGGCAGTTATCCATTAGAGAACAGCGTACAAAATGTAATCTATCCTACGCTGTTCTCTATAAGTTTATTTGTTAGCGTAATTCCTCTCATTTGTAAAAAAATCTTTCCGATAATTTGTCTAAAAAACGAAGACAGCATCGGAGTTTCGCCTCTGGTGGGAGACTACCACAACCGACGTAGCCAGCTTGACTTCCGAGTTCGGAATGGGATCGGGTATTTCCTGGTTACTATGACCGTCTTCAGAAACACAGGGAATAAAGGGTTTTTAAGCTTTGCTCTCTTCTCACTTTTATGAATCCAACAATCTCTAAAACTAAAGCACAAAAACACATAGACTCTTTTTTCCAGCGTTCTTTATGGTCTCCTGAAGAATTGAAGAAGCTCAAGAGGCTTGCCATGAAATATCGTATCAGGCTCGGCACGTATAGAAAATCCTTCTGCAAGGTCTGCCTTATACCTCTGAAGGGCAGAGTTCATATAACAAAAAATAATAAGTTGGTTGTTTGCAAGAGCTGTGGATTCACAAGTAAATTTAGCATCATGAAAAGGGAATAGCTTTTGAGATAGTTCCTCTGGAGAACTTATCCCCTTCTTCAACAATAGTCCCTTCAACTTCCTTGTAAATACTCAACCATCGCCACAATTCCTTATCTTCTTCATGCAGATGCAATGAAAGAACTCTTTCATCTTCTACCCAGAAAAGTTTACCTTCTTTCGCAAAGGCGTTTGAATCATCGAAATCATAGCAATCATAAATATGCACTCGGAAGTTGTATTTAAACGGGTTGCCTTTTATAGTACATTTTTCATTGTCAAAATATATAATCCCTCGATAAACAAGGTCGCGTACAATAATTCCTGTCTCTTCTCTCACCTCTCTTCGCGTTGTCTGGACAGGTTCCTCACCTTCTTCTATCTTTCCACCAGGAGGAGAAAAGAAACCCTCATGAATAGGGTGCTTATAATTTGTATAATCAATTAGTAGAGTTCTCTTGTCGCGTCGAAGAAAGCACGCAGTAGCAAACTTCCATGGCAGAGGCATAAAAAGAGTAATTAGAGGAGCTATAAAAAGATTATTGTAGTAATCTCAAGCCTTCTTAAACTTGGTAATCTCAGGCAACATTTCAGCATGTCCTAAAAGTGCTGCTCTACAGCAATAGCGCTCCAAACCTAATTCATTCAATACTGCGCCAGCATCTTCGCCAGCATCTATGCGTTTTTTATACTCTTCCCAAAATTGCCCTATTGGCTTCCCGCACCCGAAGCATCTTACTGGTATTATAATGGTAGTTTTCTCCGATCGATTTCAGTCCTTTTGGAGTTGCCCTAAAAACGTGAGGGTAACCTTCGTAGGAAACGAATCCGAAATCTTTCAATATCCTTAACTCTGAGTAAACTTTGTTCTTTTTTAAAGCTTTCGCTATCTCTTTAGTGGTCTTTTCAGGGGTATCGCGCAAATAATCCAGAATTTTGTAGTGCTCATGGAGTAAATCTCCTTTGCCTGCGCACATCAATTGTACTAGATTTATTTTATCAGTATGTTTCATATATGGTAAAATCATTTTATAAAAAATATTCTTGTTGTAAGAAATGATACAATGTCCATCGTAATTATGATAGAGATCTAATTTTTTGAGAAATTTTCTATAAATATTAATCAATTTTTCATTTTTACAAGCCCATCGAAAAGATTGATTGTGTAAAGAAACATTCCCTTCAGCATCAAATAGTCCGGCAAAAAAAGCATAAGAATTATAATTTCTAAGCAAGAAATCTATGTTTGATTGAAGATAATGAAAAAATGATGATAATACTCCATTAGTCTCATGTACTGAAATAACCCATCCTTTTATATCTTTATCTATAACAAAAATTTTATCAAAAGGGATATTTGGAACTGGCAAGCTTTTTTGTATGTATAATATTTTTTCTACGTTCTGATTATATTTTTTCAAGAAATCCTCGGTATATGTAATAATTTCATTATTTTTATTGCAAATGCCAAATCTTTTGCCCCCAGACCTATCTCCACACCATAAGCCAAAAAAATACATAAAATTATTATCTATGATAATTTTCTTAGGCAATCTTTTAGAGAATTCTTTGAATCCGTGTTTAGTGAAGTTTCTATAAGATAAAACGAGAAAATCTTTCTCATCGCTAATATTTATCTTTCTGCATCCAATGCTTGCGAGAGGCAAGTAATACTCTAACCACTTCTCTAAATTCAATTGATTCTCATGAATAATATTTTGAACATTTGGCATATCAGATTTTAATTTTGCAAGATATTTTTTTCTTATATCTCTACCTTTATTCAAGCAGATATTAATTTGTTTATTACGATTGAACGATCTTAATATATTAGTCTCAGAATTTTCTTCCAAAATTTCAAGTTTTTTTAAGATATTTAATAATAGTGATTTGGGAATTGAGTCAAAATATAAATTTTTATAACCTCTTATGGAAGATGCAGGTATTTTAAGAATTTTTGATGCTTTAAGTGAACTGTGATATTTTTTAACGATTCTTTCAAAAAGCTCTCTCTGATATACTGGCTTAACTTGTACCAAAACTATATCCTTTTTCATAGGGTAAATGGACTATCAAGATATTTATACTTTTCTATTTTAGATTGTCTTATAGGTAAGATCAACTATGTCTCTAGGAACCTTCTTAAACTCCTTCTCTCCTGATTTTACTATGGCACAGAAGCATCTCATTCAACTTAAGAATGTCCGCAAGCATTACGTAATGGGAGACTCACTAGTAAAAGCAGTAGATGGTGTAACAATTGAGATAGAAAAAGGGGATTTTGTCGCGATTATGGGTCCATCAGGTTCAGGCAAGAGCACAATGATGAATCTTGTTGGCAGCCTTGATTTGGCGACAGAAGGAGAAATTATTCTTGACGAATTCGATATTGAGCATCTTGAGGAATCAGAACTTGCCCAACTTAGAGGTCGCAAGATTGGATTCATTTTTCAAAGTTTTAATTTAATCCCAAACTTAACGGCAAAAGAGAACATCATGCTGCCAATGCTCTTTCAGGGTGTAGAGCAAGAAGAAAAAGAACAAAAAGCAGATAAACTTCTTGCTCTGGTAGATTTGACAAATAGGGGAGACCATTATCCAAATCAGCTTTCCGGCGGACAACAGCAAAGAGTAGCAATAGCTCGTGCATTGGCGAACGATCCAGAGATAATTTTAGCAGATGAGCCAACAGGAAATCTAGACACAAAAACCGGCGAGAATGTCTTACATTTCCTCGATAAGTTAAATAAGGAAGGAAAAACAATAGTCATGGTCACTCACGACTCACACCTTGCTCAGGAACACGCCCGCACAGTCTTCTGGCTCAAGGACGGGAAAGTCGAGAAAGTTACGAGGAAGAAAAGTCCAACTGCAAGAAAATGATTAAGGTAATTCATTTTGATTACGATAAGTTTATTTCAGGAGCAATTCGGGACAGATTGGAGTTTGAATTTAATAAATATCCTCAAGTAGAGTATTATGATTTTATGTTAGACCACTCAAGTGGCACTTTCTATCTTAGAACACTAGAAAGCTTACTTCCAGACTATGATGTACTCCTAATTCATCCAGGCGTAGAAAGACAAGGGAAAGCCCTTACATATTCAGAACTATTCCCCAAGCTTCGTGTTGCTCTCCTTATTCCGGGCGATTTCTCACATTATCACTATGAAGAAATTGGAGACACTAAGTTGTTTGGGTATGCACAAGTTGGGTCAATTGTGAATTTTGTACTACAAGAGGATTCACTCAGATAATTTTTATATATTATCAAATTTAAGCTCAAGTTCTCTACGCGCCTTAAGATATTCTCGAGTGCAACGCTGTTGTCCTCTAGAATGAGTAATGTATCCTCCAATTAACAGACCAAAAGTCAAAAGAGTCGCTGTATAGAAAACACTCTTTCGGAGAGGGTCTAGATTGTACTGATTAAATAGAGAGACATCATCATTGTCCAAAGCAGCTTTTCTTTTTTCATAACTTGTCTGCATGGCTTGTTTTACTTCTAATCTAAAACCGCTTCTTACTCTTTCAATCTCAGCAAAATTTTCTATAAACTGGTGTGCAACCGAGAGATTTGTAAGTAAAGGCAAAGAAAGATATTGTTCTAAATCTACTAACTTACGCTGTGAATCGTCTAAAGTCCTTAGTTCTTTCATTCCTGTGCTGTCCCAATAAGGATTTAGTTGTGGATTTATTTTGCTAGCTCCAGACCATAACATGATTCCAAGACCAATTACCGCACCTATAATCCATTTTTGAGCCTGTTTATTGCATTTTCGCAAGGATTCATAATAATAATCATCAACGCGATCTAATTCCTTATAAAATAATCTGCTCATCTATTTCTTGATTCTCAGACCTATTTAAAACCTTCTTGTATTCCCTCTAAAGTTTATACAGATTTCCAATAAAAGAAACGTTTTTAAACACACAATATACTCTAATTCTATGAAAATAGCAATAATTTGCTTTGTAATCTCTGTATTGATGTTTGCAGCAAGCGTCAGTGCTGCGGGTCTGATTGTTTCAGATGTTACTGCTCCTGAAATAGTTCCTGGCGGAGAAGCGCTCGTTACAATAGACATTGAGAACACTTTAAGCAATGATATTGAAGACGTCTCATTTTCTCTAAATCTTAAGGACTTGCCTCTTTCAGTTGTCGGCAGTTCTGAAACAACAATCGAAGAGATTGAAGAAGACGATTCAGAGGATATATCTTTCAGAATCCACGTATCTCCGACAGCCAAGCCAGGAGATTATCAGATACCGTTTACATTATCATATAAGAATTCAACACAAACAAAAACAGGTTCAATTGGCGTTCGCGTCAAAGGCACTGTCGAGCTTTCTGCTTCAATGACTACTGACATTCCTGTAATGGGAAGAGAAGATAAAGTCTCTGTAAAGATTATTAACAAAGGTTTCGCAGACGCACGTTATGTCACAGTTACCCTTGTTCCAGTAGACTTCACAATAAACTCTGACGAAATAGTATACATAGGTGACATTAGCGCAAATGACTTTGAAACTGCCACTTTCAACGTACGTTACACCGATTTAAAACCCATCGCAACAGTCAATATAGAATATAGAGATTTTAACAATGCTTTACAGACACTAAAATTACAAGAGCAATTAGAAATTTATACTGAGAAAGAAGCAGTAAAACGGGGCATTGTTAAAAAGAACATGACTCCAGTCTATATTGGAGTTATAGTTATAGTTATAATTCTCTGGATAATCTGGCGCACCATTGCCCGTCGCAGGCGTATGAAACGTAGCACGCAACATAAAGTTACAGGAGCATAAGTATGCGCATGGACTATTTTTATCTTGTACTTAAAAACATACGCCGCCGTGGCCTCCGTTCCTGGCTTACACTGTTAGGAATTATTATTGGTATTACTGCTGTTATCTCCTTGCTTTCACTAGGACAAGGGTTACAAGAAGCAATCACCAGCCAGTTTTCAGGAATTGCAGCAGACAGACTCATTGTCACCAATACAGAAGCAGGCTTCGGTCCGCCCGGCAGCACCGCAGTGCGAAAACTCGCGTCCCATGATCAACAACTTCTTGAGCGCGTGCCAGGAGTTGTTTTGACGATTCCGCGATTGATTCGCGTCACAAGTATAGAATACAATCGTCAAAAACAATTTATCTTTACTGGTTCGCTGCCAAAAGAGCAGGAAGCGATTGATTTTATTTATACGACCTTTCAGCTCAAGGTCACAGAAGGAAAACTTCTCAAGGCTGGAGACAGGGGCGTAGTTCTGCTTGGCAGCGAGGTAGCAAAAGAGACTCTATTTGACAAAGAAATCCACACTGGCACACATCTAAAAATTCAAGGTAATGACTTCGAGGTCGTAGGCATTCTTGCGCCTTTAGGAAATGTGCAATTTAATCATGCTATTTTTATGCCTGAAGACGATCTTAAAACAATTCTTGACATCAAGGACGAGATAGATGTCCTCATTGTTAAAACCACATCAATCGCTCGAAGTGAAGAAATTGCTGCAGATATTGCCAGAAAATTTCGAAAAGATCGTCACGAGAAAGAAGGGGAAGAAGATTTCTCAGTGCAGACTCCTGCGGCTTTGCTTTCATCCGTCAATACGATTCTGAATGTTATCAATATCGTCGTAGCAGGCATTGCCTCAATCGCGCTTCTGATTGGAGCAATCGGCGTCAGTAATACCATGTTTACCGCAGTCATTGAACGTAGGCGAGATATCGGCGTGATGAAAGCAGTTGGCGCGCGTAACGCAGACGTTCTATCTCTCTTCATCATCGAATCAGGTCTCCTCAGCCTCCTCGGCGGTCTATTAGGCGTTCTGTTAGGGATGGCGCTTGCCTATAGCATAGCAAGCGCTGCAAATCTCGCGCTTGGAACAACGCTTCTGCGTGCTTCGTTTTCCATTTCATTAATGTTCGCAGCAGTTATTTTCGCCTTCTTGCTCGGTATTATCGCAGGCACCGTTCCTGCTTGGCAAGCTTCACGTTTACATCCCATAGAGGCATTGAGAGGATGAATCCCGAATATATCTCTCTCGCGCTACACACACTCTGGAAGCGCAAATTGCGTACTTCTTTGACGATGCTTGGCATAGTCATTGCGATCGCAACATTATTTGTCCTAGTTTCAATCTCACTCGGCTTGCAAGGAGCGGTCGCTGAGCAATTCCGTGAATTGGGTACGGATAAATTTTTCATCTTCCCAAAAGGCCAACCCGCAGGACCTGGTAGCAGCAGCGTTGCTCTGATGAAACTTTCCGACGTAGCAGTTATTGACAAAGTTCCTGGCGTGAAGGATTTATCATATGCAGTTGCAGGTAACGCGAAAGTAGAATTTGGAGACAGTATACGTTACACGCAAGTGGTTGGTATTCCAACAGAACGAGGTGACGTTTTTACCGAGAGCGGTGCATACGAGATTGACGAGGGTAGACATCTTAAGAAAGATGATAGAGACGTTATCGCATTAGGATACGATTTCAAGAGAGGTTCATTTTTCACTAAGGCAGCCCATGCAGGGGATACAATAGTCATTAACGAGCGAGAGTTCAGAGTTAAAGCAGTCATGGGCTTTCGCGGTAATCCGGGAGACGATCGTCTAATTCTAATGCCTCTTGAAGACTTTAGGGAGCTATTCAATTCAAGTGACCGTATAGACCAAGTGATTGTGCAGGCTGAGAGCACTGCAGTAGTCAAGGAAGTCGCAGAACGTGTAGAGAAGAAGCTGCGCTCAACACGTCACGTCACTGAGAAGACACAAGATTTCACTCTTCTCACTCCTGAAGAATTGCTTGATAGTTTTGGGACGATTGTCAATATTCTGACAGGTTTTCTCATAGGTGTAGCCGGAATTTCTCTGCTTGTCGGTGCAATTGGTATTACAACAACGATGTATACTTCAGTTTTAGAGCGTACGCGAGATATCGGCGTGATGAAAGCAGTTGGCGCGCGTAACGCAGACGTTCTATCTCTCTTCATCATCGAATCAGGTCTCCTCGGCCTCCTCGGCGGTCTATTAGGCGTTGTACTCGGTATAACAATGAGTAAGCTCATAGAGCATATTGCCGCAACGCAGCTCGGCACAACACTGTTACAAGCAGCAGTTCCTCCTTGGCTTATCATCAGCTGTCTTTTCTTTGCATGTTTCATCGGGACTCTTTCAGGCATCTGGCCTGCCTGGCGTGCCAGTAAATTAAAAGCAGTTGACGCACTAAGATATGAATGATTCAATAGATTAATCACGCTTAAAATTGCCTACAAGAACTGCAACTGATTCATAATCATTCTCTTGCCCATTGTAATAATCGCTTACATGCAAAAATGCATTGTCTGAAAAGAGTTCCACACCTCTTCGAACCTCATTCGTGTGCTGTCTACGCATTTGAGGAATTTGTTCTGATAGTTTACTTTGTAATTCAGTTTCATGACGGGTTCGAATACTGATAAGTCTCCCATATGGAATAGCTTCAGCATAATCTACTTGAAATGCACTCTTCTGACCTGCACGGTAAATATCAATAATCATTTTCTCACTTGGGTCAATACGGGAAAGATAGAAAGATTCCTTCTTCTTTATCCCGGGCAGAGAAAGCCCTTGGAGTAAGTGCCACTTGCCTAAATCGCTTCCATATATATCAAGAAATGCATCTAGTTCCTCACTTTCTGAAAGGGTACGCGCAGAAGGGATTTCTATGCTGTTTGGAAGAACGCTGCCATGTTCAACACGCGCAACAGCAAGCGAGAGCGCGTGAAAACTATTAATGTTAGGGGAAGAAAAAACAGTGTATTGCTGCATCGAACTGGCAGGTTGGACACGGAGGACAGGAGCATTCCATCTCGCCTGACCATAGTATCTAGCAAATATCTCATGCTCAAACATGTTAAAGATACATCATTCAACTATTTTAAACCTTCTTCCCATTTTTCACTGGAAAAGCGTAGTTATAAGAGAAGATTAATAAGAGGATTATCTGAAAAACATAAGAGTTATAAGGAGATAAGTCTAAAAGAGAGTATGCAGCTTCTATCTTCGCGCCGTGAGGTCATAAGGAAAGTATTCACTAATCCAATCTACCTCTTGTTTGCGTTGGCGATTACACTCGTTTTTTATATTCTCAATGCGTTTATTCTACAGTGGAAAAATCTTGATTTGGTAACAACTCAAAATGTAGCTAGTTTTTTCACAGTCGGCATTTACTATCTTACTACACGTATTAGTTTTTACAGTCTGTTGTTGCTCAGCCTTCTCACAGGAGTGTTGATTGCATTATTGCTCTATCGAGTGAAGATGGTCTTGGCAGCAAATCAAAACCGAGCAGGAATTGTCTCTTCTCTCGGTATTCTGGCAGGCATATTGGTTCCAGGATGTGCATCTTGCGGTATCGGTCTTGCCGCAGTTCTCGGTCTCAGCGCAAGTCTTTCTGTGCTGCCTTTTCAGGGTATAGAGATATCAATATTTGCAATAATGATTCTAATTATTGCCATAAGTATGGTTGTTCAAAGCATGACTATAAATGCAGTATGTAAAATTAAGTCAAAAAAGAATTAATGCACACCACGAGCGATGAGTCCAATCCATTACCACTCTGAGCACCAACTATATATAAAAATTTAGATTCTATTATTCAACAATAAAAGTTCCTCTCATTTCCGAATGTTCTGAACCGCAGTACGTCCCACAATAAAATGTGTAGGTACCTTTCTTTGTAGCAACAAATTCAACAAATTCTTTCCCGCGCACATTAAAGTCAGGGATAGAGATTCCATGTATTGTATCAGTGTTCTGTACTCTTATCTTTACCCTATCTCCTTCTTTAACTTTAATGATTGCAGGATTAAATGCGAATCTACTTGCATTTATATTGAATTCTCTGACACTTTCTGCTGGCAAATCTTCTGAACCAATAACACTTCCTCCCGTTATTGTCGAGCCAGTAACATTTCCTTGATTATATACAAAGAAGAATCCAGCAACAATAAGGACAATTACACCAATAACCACAGCGATTTTCATACAATACTAATGAATTGCTGCTTTAAAAACTTATTTAGCAATGATGGTTCCATATCCCATACCCATGCCACAGCTAAAACGGTAGTTTCCAGGTTTATCTGGTGTAAGTGCAATTTTTTCACTCGGACTTTTTGAATACGCAGAAACGCCGAGTCCTTTTATAACTAATGAACGATAGCATCCGGTAACACTTTTATCAAGTGTTATTTCAACAGGTTGTCCTGCCCTGACACGCACTTCTTGCGGATAGTAATTGCCGTTCTTCAGACTCAGAGTTACTGATTGTACATCTCCTTTAACAGGCTTGTCATCAAATGTAACATTGCTTATAGGGGCTGTAGTTCTATCTTGGAACAAAAAGATTCCCATTCCTATAATAAAAAGAGCAGCTAAAACTAACAAGGTAGTATTCTTCATCTTCCCCTTATCCTCCAAAGACCGCACTCCTCGGTCCGAATACTATAATCCAAGTCGTAACTGCAGTCAGGATGACACTCAACAGGACAATTAGAAAATTATCTTCTCTACGAAGACATTCACTTTCTTTCATTTCTCTATAGACAAGATAGTGCAGTCCAGCCAAAGTCGTTGCCCCAACTATAAGCACAATAATTGCTGCTGCACGTAAATGGTCGTTTATGAGCATAACTGCAGTCATAGCCCCCATCAAACCGCCCATAAACCCTGCCATAAGTCCTTCCATTATCCCCATAATTCCACAGCATCGACCGTTCCACACTCCAATTATTATACCTATTATCATGCCGAAGACACTCCCGACAAACATGCCGTTAGTAGCCGCAATATAGAATCCAGAGAGAAATCCTGCAATCATCCCAGTTGTCATCCCAACCATCATTCCAGCCATACAATGTAATTCCTTATACGCTCGAACATGGCGCACCGAAGGGAGTATAACTGCATAACTTAAAGCAGCAAGAAAGATGAATATTCCATAATCATGCGCAAAATTTTCGATAGGGCGTAATCTAACAAAGTACAGTATTCCCAGCGTAATAGCTGAGCTTATAATTAAATATAAGAATGTTTTCACTAACTCGCCTTCAACTCTCGAGCCATTAAGTTCTCTTAAAAATGAACTGAAACTCATCACGTTTAGTCGAAGAGCGGATATTTAAGCTCTTGTGTGAAACTAGTTTCACTTATTTCAAATTGGGTTTAATATCCCGCAGCTCGTCAGAAACCACTGGTTTCTGAGCACCTCGAAACATCAAGAATGCTCTGCATTCACATTCTTGAGTGCGATCAAAAGTCAGAGACTTTTGACGACTGAAAGTTTTCTCAGTGCTGCGCCCAATTTGAAGTTAGAGATTCCCGTCTCAAAGGCTTAAGAAATCTCTCTATTTCAGCACCACAATGTTAGTCATACCTCTTCTTTTCCTTTCAACAAATCCACGATTTTCAAGACGGTCAAGGATGCGAGTCATCTTTGCTTTTCCAATGCCTGTTTTTTCGATAAGCTCTGCCTGAAACATAGGTCCATTTTTGGAAAGCATGGTGATGATTTGGAGTTCATCTTTTTTTAACTCTCCCTTGATATTAATCTTAACCTGCTTTTCTCCAATACGCCTAACTATTACTTGTCTTTTTGTCTTGGATGCAATAAGGACAATTCCCAATACAAGCAAGACACCAACTATTGATAATGAGAGATATGTCTGCTGCTCAATAGTTTTATAAGCAGGACATACTGCTCCATCGTGAAACTGAAGAGGACATCCCTCTTCCACAATTTCTTTCATTGCAGTGTTAAATAAAGATATAATCCCAATAATAACTATAGCAATGCCTATGACAAGCCATCCAACATACTTGTTTTCCATGTTAAGAATAAGAACTTCTATTTATTAAACCTGCTGTCCGGTAATTTAATAAATGAGAACGTATTATAAGTATATGGTCATAAACTATTCAGATAAGATAAAAATATTGTTGTTTTCGTTATTCATCATTGCACTGCTGGCATTAATCCCCTTGATTCTTCCTTTCTACGAAGATATTGAATATTTTCTTGGCTCGTCTCCATTGCTTGGACCATTAGTCTACGGTCTGCTGATGATTGGTGCAATATTAATTGCACCAATACCCGCATCCCCTCTTGCCATCATAGCTGGCAAGGTTTTCGGTCCATGGCAAGGTATGCTCTACACGCTAATTGCCGCAACTCTCGGAGCAATTATCGCATTAACTTTAGCCCGTTATTTTCTTGGAGAAGTCGCGCGCAATCATCTTAAATCTTACAATTGGTATAAAAAGTTCAGTAATTTAAATGAGTATAAAATAGCCTACATCATCGCTCTTACGCGTCTGATGCCTCAAGTATCTTTTGATTTGGTAAGCTACGCCGCAGGTCTGACACGCATCCGTCTTTCACTTTTTACGCTAGCAACCTTCATTGGCATGATTCCAATAGTCTTCATCCTATCTTTCTTAGGCTCTTTCTTGCAGCCATATCAAGAGATTATACTAGTAATTTTATTAACTATCTTTATTATCTTCTTTTTAAGAAAAATAAAAGATAAAAAAATAAAACAAAAACTTACGCAATACTGACCTGACAGTTAGACACAGACCACTCTTTGCCTGTAATTTCTGTATTGATTGCCTGCTCAAAAGTGCTGTAAGGGCATGCACCTGAAATCAACTTCTTATTTATGAAGAATGCGGGTGTTCCAGATACTCCTGCGTTTGCACCATCTGCAGCGTCTTTCTGTACTTCACTTTCGTATTTATTTGAATCAAGGCAACTGCCAATGTCATAACCGAAGCTCTGTGCCCATTTTTTCAAATTCACAATGCTTAGCTCTTGCTGTTTCTGGAATGTCAAATCATGCATCTTCCAATAAGCCTCATCTCCACCTTGCTCACGCACACACTCTGCAGCAATTGCCGCAGGAAGCGCGTTTGGGTGGAAACTCAAGGGGAAGTCTCGAAACACAAGTTTTGCCTTCCCAGTCTCGATATAGTTTGCTTTTATAAGGGGATATGTCTGCTGGAAATGTCTTCCACAGAATGGACATTCATAATCAGAGAATTCAATGATAGTTACTGAAGCATCATTATCTCCGAGAACAGCATCATCATCTTCACTGATACTAACTGCTTCCTGCTTTCCAGGAAGCTGCTGGATCACATTTCCAATTGTTCCGCTAGAGTCGCGATTACCCGCAGAATAAAATAGAGTGACTATTAACAAAGCAGCAAGCACAAAAGTAGAATATTTCCACAGGTTCTCTTTACGAATCTTAATAACGACGTCGCTCATAAACCACCTCCTTTCACAATTTTTTTCATCATGTTTTAAAGAATGTACCCTTTTAATGCTTTTCGCTGGAATTGACTAGAAACCGCACTCCACTTCCTATTGCCAACGCAAATATTCCTACCGCAATATAAATACCTAATACATAAGGATTGTGAAATATGATTATTCCAAGCAGAGTATCATTAATTATATAATTTTCTCCAGAGTCTGTTTCTAATTGAATAAAGTAAGAAAGACCAAGGAAAACAAACCATACTATTCCACTTATAAGATAAACTAAGCGTCGCATATTTTTTTTCATACAACTCTATATAAATATAGCCAAGGACTTTAAAAATTGAACGGTTAGTCGTTGGCTACCTCAAGGATGTCGAAAACTTTCAGTTTTCGAGCACACTCGAGAATTGAAAATTCTCGATGTTTTTAATCCTTGATGTCAAGGGAAAGAAGTACAATTTTGTTCAATTATTTACTTCTTTCACTATAGAAAGCTTTGAATAACCCTCCCATTTTGAGTAATTTGAGGGTCGTCAGAAATCATGGATTTCTGAGCGCTTCGAGAATCGAAGATTCTCTTAGTTTCAAAGTCTTTTATATTATCTCTTTGACTTCGACCAGTACATTGGAAAAACAACAAATCCTGTAAATTGTCCATAAGCATACGAATATTTAAATACCTCATAAACGAAACGTTGCAGTAAAAGAGTGATTATGGCAAAAAACTGCATATATTGCAAGGCAGGTCTTGACGACCTTTCAGTTATTGATGTCTGCCAACGCTGCGGGGTAGGAGTATGGGGCGAGAAAATGTTTAAAGCAATTGTAGATGGTATGGAAAAATCACGCGACTCTGGAGACTTATTCCAAGGTTCTGTTGGGGAAAACACCCTTCCTACAAGAAGATAATCTACTTTTTGTACAATTCTTTTAAAAATCTTTCTACAGTTGCCTTTAAAAAGTAAAAACAAAATAAACTGTATGAATTAAGTTCAGATGGACAAAGCTTTTTAAACTCATTTTGTCCATCTAATACATGCTGAAACACAAACATCCACGCAAGCGAGGACGAATCTCTTTCACGAAGTTCTTCCAGCAGTTCAAGAAGGGCGATCATGTCGCAGTTGTTCGCGAACATAGTGAAATCTTTGGATATTCGACACGCATGCAGGGAAGAACTGGAGAAGTCATAAGCAAGCAAGGTGATGCATACTGTGTTGAAGTATCAGACCTTGGAAAGCCAAAGAGGTACTTTATTAAACCAATCCACCTTACGAGGATAAAAACATGATACTAAATAAAACCGCGTTATCATTGGCGCAAGTAAAAGAATATACTAAAAACGTAGACGAGTCTAAACCTATTGCAATATATCTGAAAAAGTTCTGCAAGATTTCTAAAGCAGATGCTGATAATCTGGCTTCTGATCTCCGCGCTCTTAATAATCCGAAAATAAAGGAAGAAAATATCATAAAAATACTTGACATGTTACCTCATGATGCCGAAGACATGAACAAAATTTTCCTCGAAGTTAGTTTAACAGAAGAGGAATCAAAAGCAATTCTTGCACTAATCAAAAACATCCCTCAGAAAGGAGGAGGGTCCTAGATTCTTGACAGCTGTTGAGAATCAAGTATAAATAAAGATTCTCTAAGCTTCAGGAATACGACTACAATTATTATGACTGGCAAAGAAGACGATGTAATCATCTTAGATTATCTCCCTTATGGTTATCCAATGGGTGGCAAGACTATGCCTGTAGCGCAAGCGATAGGTGAAAAAACTCTCGCACTCCTCGAGCTAGTGCCAAGGCGCGGAGTCATTTTAACTCCAAAGGAAAAGGTTTATATAGGTCCAGACAAGAGAGATAAGATATACTACATCGCAGGGAGATTGCCTCGCGAGAAGTTGACTGAGACTGCGAAGATCCAACTACGGGAATTCATCGAGAAAGTGGTTGCTGAGCAGGAGAAGAAATATGTTGATTTCTTTAACACTGCCCAAGCAATTAATACTCGACTGCACCAGATTGAATTGATTCCTGGCTTCGGTAAGAAGCACACGCAAGAGCTTTTACAAGCCCGTGAGGAGAAACCCTTCGAGTCCTTTGAGGAAATGAAATTACGGTTGAAGAGCATCCCAGATCCTAAGAAAGCGATTGAAAAGCGCTTATTGGAAGAACTTCTGGAAAGACAGCGATTTAACCTTTTTGTACAGTAATATATGGCAGAGAAAGAACAAAAGAAACAAGAGAAACCGGCAAAACAACAGGCAGCCCAAGCTTCTGAGAAGAAACGTCCGGTCGTAGAAGATAATCATGAGATGCTAGTACGTATTTATGGTTATGACATCCCTGGCTCCAGAAACGTCTATGTAGGTCTCATACGCATCAAAGGCATATCATGGGCTATCTCAAATGCAATCTGCCTTAAACTCAAGATATCTCACTCAAAAAAGATTGCAGAACTCTCAAAAGAGGACATTAAGCTTATCGAACAATTTCTTGATACTCTCGATGTCCCAGATTTCCTGAAGAACCGCAGGCGCGACCGCGAGACAGGAGGAACATCTCATTTCTATGGTACTGACCTTGACATGAAGCGCGAGTTTGATATAAAGCGTCTGAAGGAGATTAAGAGCTACAGAGGAATAAGGCATGCACTCAAGCAACCTGTTCGCGGACAGAGAACACGTTCTCACTTCAGAGCTCATAAGACTGTAGCAGTCGGCAAAAAGACCAAGGGGACCGCCAAATGATACGTAAGGGAAAAGGTTACGTTCGTCCAAAGAAACTATATGAAAAGTCTCGTATAAACGAAGAGAATAACTTGGTTAACAAATATGGTCTCAAGAACAAGCGCGAGATATGGAAGACTATCGCAAAAGTAAGTTATTACCGCCGCCGCGCAAAATCTCTTGCAAAATCCACTCCGGAAGAGCAGGAAATACTCTTTAGTAAATTAAAAGCTCTCGGTTTGAAAGCGCATACTATCGCAGATGTTCTTGCTCTCAATGTAGAAGATATTCTGCGCCGTCGTTTGCCGACCATTATCGCTCAGAAAGGTTTTGCGCAGACAGTGCGTCAGGCTCGGCAGATGGTCACCCATAAAAATGTATTAATTGATGACAGTATAGTAAATATCCCCGGTTATCTCGTTTCTCTAGATGAAGAATCAAAGATAAAAGTTAAGACAAAGAAAAAGGAAGTACCTAAATCAGAATCGTCAGAATCAACGACAACAGAGACAGGTAAATAATGGCAGAGAAAACAACACCAAAAATTGAAGAGAAGAAAGAAGAGAAGTCTGCACAAGAAGTTGTAGCTCTGGAAATCGAAGAAAAGGTCGAAGATAAAATGGAAGATAGACGTGAAGAGCGACCTGCAATAGCCTATATCCAGACATCACAAAATAATACCATGATTCACATTACAGACCTTGCTGGAAATACAATCTCTCGTGTTACGGGTGGAATGGTTACGAAACATAGTCGCTTGAAGTCAGACCCTACAATTGCCATGTTCATCGCTAAGAAGGCTGCTGAACGTGCAAAAGATTTAGGTATAACTTCATTATATGTCCGCACACGCGCAAAAACTGGCACAACCAGCGTTGGTTCTGGAGCACATGCAGCAATAAAGAGTCTCGACAAAGAAGGATTTAAGATTATTAGCATTCTGGACACAACTCGTGTCGCAAGGGGCGGTCCGAAGAAAAAAGGAGGCAAGCGCGGGAGAAGAGTTTAATTTTTATTTAATTTCTAATATTCACTTATATAAGTCTCTCTTTTCAATAAATCCAAAAATCTTCGCGGTGTAACATATTCTTCAAAAACCTCAAGGTCTCGGTCGTATGAAATAAGAAACTTTAAGCCATATTTTTTTGTAGCAGCAACTTGTTCCAAGTCTTTTTCCTTTACACTTCCCTTATAGTCTGCAATCTCCTTGCTCAATTCATCTTTCATAACTAATGTACAAACATTGAGAATATACTTGCGAAACTTGCGTGCCAAAAGAAGTGAATGAAATTTTTCAAAATATCGAGTTACTTCCTTTAAAACCTGCTCAGAGACAAGAGCCTCAATCTCTCCGAGATTTAATAATTCAATAATCTTAGCGCTGTTTGATTCAGGAAATTCAAAAGCATAAATAAAAACATTCGTATCGAGAAAAACTCTAATTCTCATCTTCTATTTTTCCCAGATCTTTCGCAAGTTGTTCTGGACTTACTTTTCTTCTGGAAAAAGACGCAAGTTCTTTCCACTGTTGTTCTCGCCCAAGCATCCCCAATTCCAAAAAATAATGAAGAAGTGCAGCACGAATTGCCTCCGATTTAGAACTAAACAACCCCCTGGCAATCATTTCCTCAAGGAGATGAGCCTCTATACCTTTGAATTTTAACGTAAGTGCCGTTTCTTGAGTTTTTTCTTCCATATTATAGTGTATTCATAGCATATTTATATACTTTTCTGTCTTTTAAACTTACTTCGCAATCTTCCACAAACTCTCAAAAAAGCTCCGAAACGACTGCGCAATCTGTTCATTGTCAATTATAAGGCATGACGGCTCTTCACCATGCGTCAGAATCAGCACTCGCTTTCCAATTACATCAACAGCTGCAGGAGTAATGCCTTGTAGCACTCTTATCTGGATAAATCTCAACTTTCTTAACCTCTGATAATACTCTGTGTTCGCATTAGAAAAAAGAATCTTGCATGTAATCTTTCTCTTTACGCGTTCACGATGCCATTGTTCCCAAAGAAGATTATATTCTTCTCCTTTTGTGGAAAGAACCCCCATTGCAAGAACTTCATCGTCTTGATTTAGCAAATCAAGAGACTCAAAAACTGCAGTTCTAAATCCCTTAAGTCCCTTAAACAACATAGTTTCATGCTTTTTGTGAGCAAGCTGTTGCAGATTTAGAAGACTAGGTAATTCTTTCTTAAGTTCTTCTTCTTTCGCCTTCAAATCCTTCTCTTTTTCCCAAACATAATCTAAAATCCTTTGAGGAGACGCAGCACGAAAATACTTCGTCTTCTCTTTTACAATATACGATGCAAGTCCTTTGCGTATCAATTTCTCCAAGATTTCATAAATCTTTCCAGAAGAGATGCCTGCCACATCGACAATTTTGCCCGTAGTCGTCTCACCCAACTTCAGCAGTGTCTGATACACAACTACTTCCCCTCTTGTCAGTCCAATTTCTTCCAACAGTTTTTCATTCATTCCTAAGACACCTACGGTTTCTTATGGGTCAATTTCCTTTAAATACTTTTCCATCTGCACCTCACCAAGTGGGAGATAAATTTTAAATAGGGAGGGGTCGCAGATTTTTTATGGACTCAATCGAAACCAACATAGAAGAATTGAGAAAGCAACTCGCCACATGCAGACGGATTTACAGATATTTAGACGGAATATTTGTTTACCAACGATGGCACGTGGATTATCCTCTGAAGGTTCGTCCAGCGCGTGAACGTCCACAAGTCCTTTTTGTAAATGACCAGCCTATGAGAAATTCACATCAGAAGGTTACGATAGGAATGGGTAACTATTCTCTTACAACAGAAGAAGTTGGTTCAGTTGTTCCAGATTCTGCCCACGACTATCACAATTGGCCAACGACAGAAGCAATGTTTTATGCAGCTGAATATGGAAATCTTTTTAGAATTGACACCTATGTGCTCAATCAATCCTCTGATGAAGTATTAGGCAGAAGAAACGCTCTCAAAGAAGGCAAATGTGCTTTTGCCGTGGAATTTTACAACGTTATTGAAGGCAAAGAAGGCTTGATGAAGAGGAGCAAAAATGCCTAAGAACTACTATATCGCAGCAATTGGAGATGATTGGGATGGTAAGCCAAAGCACTTCACTTCTTTAAAGAAAGCTGTGAGGTATTATCTATCGGGAGAATTTCATGGTGAATATCCAAAACATTGCGTATTTTTGGAGCAATGTGAATTTTCTATTCCTCAAAGGACACATCAATTAGTTATTAAATCTTCAGAAAAAAGTACTTCTCTTCCTTCGAATAAAGGATATTATGTACTTACAATCTCTGAGGATGGTGAAGGCACAGGAGGATGGGAAAAGGGGAGACACAGCCTCAAAAAATATACTTCACTTACCAAGGCGTTCAAGAATATGGAACAGGTAGCGCAATGGAAAAAAGCAGTCCTTGCTCGTGGATTAGAGTTAAGAGTAAATGAATATAGGTCTTAAAATGTTTAAACCTCAAAAACTAAAGTTTAAAAACATCCATTTCCCTCAAACCAAAAGCTTAAAAGCCACTTTTTACTCAATACACAATGGAAATAATAACAAAAACACCCAGTAAACTTATAGTCCGCATGCCTGCAAATGAGTCCTTGGCAAATGCAATCAGGCGCAGTGTAGCTGAAGTGCCAGTACTTGCAATTAATGAAGTTGAAATATTCAAGAATGACTCAGCAATATATGACGAAATGCTTGCACATCGCCTTGGTCTTATTCCTCTCAAAACACCAAAAAATGCCTCTGCAAAAACAGAAGTGAGTCTCAAACTTTCTAAAACAGGTCCATGCACAGTCTATGCTGAGGATCTTAAAGGTGACGCAGATATTGTTGAACCTAAAATCCCAATAACTCTTCTGGGAAATGGTCACAAGCTTGAGCTCGTTGCAACGGCTGTACTCGGTAAAGGTATAGAACATGCCAAGTACATTCCTGCACTTTGTTTTTACCATCATCTCAAGGAAGTTTCGGCAGGTTCTGAGGTAGACACAATTATTCAACGCTCAAAAGGAGTTATAAAACCTGAAAAAAAAGGCAATAAATGGCGTTGCGACATCGATGACGCAGATGTAGATACAATCTCACGCATAGACAAGGATGCTGTCAAAGATGCAGATGAGATAGTATTGGTAATAGAATCTTTTGGTCAGATGGATGCAAAAGATATTTTTCTCAAGGCATTGGATGCTCTGGAAGAAAATGTCAATCAGGTCATAAAAGCTCTAAAGTAATTCTTTGAATCGCTGTTTAACCCAAATACTGTCGGTATTTTTCGCGAATATAACGACCATTAATTTTATGGTCAGGCAATCCTCTCTTTAATTTCTTTGAAGGTACTACTTTACCTCCAATAACTTGATGTTCAGGGGTGAGAATAGTCCATCCTTCTTTTTAAGCCCTCTAAAGTTATATGCTCTATGGGAAGAAACAAAGACCGTTGCTTTAGACCTCATCAGTCTTCCAAATAATTCTGACCCCATCCAATTTCCAACATATTCATCGGCAGCACCAAGAAATTCATCAAAGACTAATAAATCGCCTTCTTCACTATCAGATATAATTTCACTCACTTCTCTAATCTCGGTTTCTGCTTTTCCAGCTCCACCACGCCCATTATCTGTATTTTTATAATAAAAAATTCCCTCATAGCTTGGAACAACGAGAGAGTCTGCTGGACACCTCTCCCCTAACAGAGATGCAATGGATCCTAAAACGATATTCTCTAAAAATAAGCTCTTTCCACCACTGTGAAGTCCAGCTAAGAAAAACTTTCTTTCGCCTCTTCTAGTAGCAAAATTGATTGGGACAAATCTCTGCGGAGCACGAGGAGTAGTTGACAAACTCAATGGAAACATATTTTGGATGTCGTAGTGGTCTCCAAATTGTGCATAGCGCGCGGAAGGAATCAAATTTATAGGAAGTTGTAATTCTCCATCCGTTTCATCTTCATCGTCACCAATATCCCGAATATTATCTTCAAATCTATCTTCTTCTTGATTCCCCCATGCTCTCAAAAATCGACCATATTCTGCATGCAGTCTAACTGGCACAGCGAGTTGTTCAAAACATCTTCTGAAGTTCCCCTCACTTTGAGAGAAACTAAATTCTTGTCTTGCAAATCTAAATATTTCTTCTCTAAAATTTTCCTTTCCTCTTTCTATTATTGCCAAGGCAGATTTTTTCATCCTAGCTTTCACTTCCAGTAAAGGATATTTTTCTTCCCTCGATTTTTGCTCTTCGTCAGGAGCCGCTTCTTCATCAAGAATACCTTTCATCAATCCAGTTCTGGTATCGATATAGAATCTATGCAGTTTGTCAATATCTTCAAGTCTCTTGCATCGCTCTCCAAATTCCTTATCGAAACTATCTGCTATTTTCAATATACTTCTTGCTTCAGGCATATGTTTAAGAGGAGTCAGTTCTTCTCTTGCTAACTGCACAGTCTCATGCACTCTCCCACAGAAATAGATAAAAGTATCTGCAGAATACTTTCTGGATTCCTTTGAGGGAAATGCATTTCTAAATAGTCTTTTCCCGATAGTTGGACAATCATTAAGTCTTTGAAAGAAACTTTGTCTTCTTTGAGCATGCTCCGCAGGAAAGCTAGGCAAGACTGCATTGACTCCACTAAAACTAGTTCTATATTGTCTAAGATGTTCCTCTTTACCTAATGTACTACACAACCTGTAAAAAAAATCTGAAGGAGGAAATCCTACTAATCTAATGGCATCAGGTCTATATTCAAATATCTCTGCAACGGCAAGTTGTTTTCTCATACACTTCTTATTCTAATGTGCTTTAAAAAGATTAATCTCATTGAATATATTATTTCATCCCATACGTTTAAAAATATCCCTCCTCTTTATTTTTTAACGCGGGAGTGCCGGAGTGGTCAAACGGGCTGCCTTGAGGTGGCAGTAGCTTAGTGCTTGCGCAGGTTCGAATCCTACCTCCCGCATTTTACCTTTGTGGCACATTAACCAGATGTGTGGAATTTCACACAGGAGAAATACTTCGAAGCAGATTAAACAATGTGTGAATCCTTTCTGGTGCATCATATCCACTCTAATCAACATAGTGCTGATCGAATCACAATAGGAAATTATTTCTTTTGAAAATAATAAAAAACTCCAGAATCATCAAAACTTTGACATTCCAATCCCGCTCCTAAAGCAACCTTACTAAATCTGTCCAAATCCATGACATAAAACTGATGTCGTATAGATCTTACAACGTCATCTCCTTTCATCAACGTTCTTACTTTTATTATCGTATCTCCCTCAGTATCGGTAGTCTCTTTAGTAGCTTTTAACCATTTCCTAAATCTCTCTTCTGGGGAGTACTATTTAATCTGTATTCTCTTCCAGGAGAGGTTTGCGCAGAGAGAATCAGGAGACCTTGTGAATCAATATGCTTTGCTATGTTATTAACTGCTCGCATAATTTGCTCTTCATTGGAGAGGTACGTTTCAAAAAAATGTCCTCTTTTGGCAGTATACCCTAATCGTAATGGGTCTGCATGAGAAATGACTGCATTAAATCTTTGATCAAGGGTAAAGTCCATAACATCTGAAAGCTGCAATCTTGAAGAATAAATGCCTTTTGATACAGCTTTCTCCATCATTCCTGGAGAATGATCCACACCCCATACTTCATATCCTCGATTGCCGAGACACCGTGCTAAAGAACCAGTACCTATTCCAACTTCTAAAATAGAAGTCTTTCTTCTCTTTGAGCCTTTATGCGTAATCAGTGTATCGATTAACTCAGCGGACTTAGAATAATCAAAATAATTCATTACATCATCGTATATCTCTGCTACTTCAGGCGGAAATGTTTCTGTTTTCATCAAAAAAGCCCACTCAAAGAGGTTCTTTAATTTAACTACTCCTAGAGGTGAGTATAAGTAGAAAGGTTTAAATCCACTCATACCTAATAAATGGTATGGATTTAATGCAATCTCTAGAGATTCTGGGTTTAAGTGAAAGAGAAAGCAGAGTTTATCTAGCTTTATTGCACGTAGGCCCTACAACCTCTTCTAAAATAATAAGAAGAACGGGGATTGCTTCTTCAAAGATATACGATGTTCTTGAAAAATTGATACATCGAGGGTTAGCCTCATTCATTATTCAAAATGGAAAAAGGGAGTTTCATGCTGCTAGTCCTGAAAAGATTCTTGATATGGTCAGAGAAAAAGAAGATGTTGCAAAAGAAATTCTACCAAAATTACAACAGTTATTTAATAAATCAAATAGAGAAATCGATGCAGAAATCTATAAGGGAAAAGAAGGGGCAAAAACGCTCTTTGAAGATGTACTTAAGGAAGGTAAAGAATTCTTGATTCTGGGTGCAAGTGGAAAAGGAATAACCACGTTGCCATATTACTTACCCCATTTTTATAAAAAAGCACAGGAAAGAAAGATTCCAACTAAGATTTTATTCGTAGATAATGAAGAGAACAGAATACAAGCTAAAGATCTTGATAAGCTTAAGAACGCTCAAATAAGATTTTTGCCAAAGCAAATAAGAAATCTAATGGTGGTTTTCATCTATTCAGATAGGGTCGTAATTATTCCAATTTACGAGAATATAGAAGCATTACCTTTAGCTATCCTAATAAAAAGTAAACAAAGCGCAGATAGTTATAGAGATTATTTTAATTGGATTTGGAGTATTTGCAAGTAGTCCTGTCACCAACAGGTCATCGGCTGCATTTAACCTCCAATCTCATAGACAAATTAAGCAATCAGCCCGAAAGCAGCCACTTCCAAGCTGGAATAACCTTAATTTTCCTTTTCTCCACAATAATCTCTTCTTCCTGATCATATGTTAAAATAATGCCTTCCTTAAGATTAAATCGCTTCATCGCTGCAAGTATGCCTCCTATCTCTCGCTCTTTGCTTTCGTTGTTGAGAGTATAGCATACTTGGAAAGCTTCTACAATCGCATTACCCTTTCTCACCACAAAGTCGCATTCATTCTTGTCCGAATAATAAAATATCTCTTTCCCTCTTCTTTTAAGTTCAACTGCCATAATATTCTCGAGCAACTTTCCCTTATCCTCCGACATCCTAAAGCCAAGGACAATCGGAAATCCAGTATCAATACAGTATGCTTTCCGAGGATTTTGTACTTGCTTTTTGACAGAAGTATCAAATTTGTTTACAAAGAAGAAAACAAATGATCCTTCAAAGGCATCTAATATTGACTTCACTGTCCCAAGATTCTTTACATTGATCATTGTAGACATCTGCCGTATGCTGAGAAGACTGGAGGGATTGGAAAGTAAATGTACTGATATTTCTTTTATAGGTTTTGTCAGTTTCTTTCCAAACCTGTCAGCCACATCGCGATATAAAATTTGCTCATAAAGTTCTTTTATAATAACATCCTGACCTGTTAAAACTCTCTTGGGAAATCCTCCTCCTTCCAGATATTCTTTAAAGGAGACTCTCAAGGCTGATTGCTTCTTAGAATCTACGTTCCAATTTTCTAGATTAATGTTCTTCGCCTTAAGAAATTCTCGGAAATTGAATGGAGTGAGCCAAAGGCTGAGTGATCTTCCCGTCAAAATGCTCGATATCTCGCTGCTGAGAAGCTTAGAATTCGATCCTGTGATGACCATCTTATGATTCTCCTTCATCCGATCAACCCATTTTTCCCAGTTGCTCACTTCTTGAATTTCATCTACAAATAAAAAGCACTTTTCATCGTAATTTTGCTCCTGGATGAAATCACTTATTTTCTGAAAATCTTCTGTTTCAAACTTTGTTAGTCGGTCATCGTTAAAGTTCAAGTAGAAATACTCTTTTTCTTTAAGTTGTAGCTCACTTTTTATTATCTTTAGCAGATATGACTTTCCACACCTTCTCACCCCAGTTATAATAAGAGGTAAATTAAGTTTGAGGAGATCCAAGGCTTTTCGTGTTGCTTCCCGTGGAATAGTTGGCTCTTCTTTTTTAAATTCTTGCTGCTGGGCAAAGAGCACAAAAAATAAGTCTTCCTTGTTCATATCTTATTCATGTTTCATCCATATTTAAATCTTTCTAAGTGATACACTTTTTGTAACACTTTTATAATATACCAATACATCTTTTGTAACACTTATTCTGTCACTTTCAAAGTGTCGCCTGACTTTTTAACCTCTGCAATCCAAGACGCATCAAGCAATCCGACTCAAAACAACAGACATCGGGTTCATGTGCCAAAACTGTCCAGATGCTTCCTCCCGCATTTTACCTTTCTAGCATTTTCATGCGCATATTTTCATGCTCAAAAACCTTAAATAACTCAATACATACATGTTCGTATGTGGGTAGCAAAGATAAACCTCAAACATGATTGCATTCTTGGAAACAGGTGTGAAAAATTCAAAGTAACATTACAATCAGTTGCTTTTTCAGCATTCAAAGAAGGAAATGCTACAATTACATCTTCAATGCATCATATATCTGGAGAAGAAGCCAATATACAGAATTTCCTGAAGGACTTAGAGAAAGATAAAGACGTAATTAAGGTAGAAAAGAAAAAAGACATGTTCTTTCTTCTTGAGAAAGCGGAATCAAAAGCAGTTACATTCTTTACACCGAAAATTATTTTCATAAAACCAGTCGTAATCAATCCAACGGGATATGAGAGATGGGAGATAGGGTCATGGGAGAAAGATGAGATTGTAAAATTCATAAACAAAGTAGAGAGAAAAATGAGTCATTTTGAAATCCTAAAACTTGAGAACATTTCTTTAGATACGGTATTTTTCCCAAAGTTAATGCCTGCTCTTACATCTAAGCAGAAAAGAGCAGTGGATCTTGCAATTGAGAACGGATATTATATTACTCCTCGAAAAACAAACTTGCGAAAACTTGCCAGAATCATGGGTGTCTCTCTCGCCACATTTGAACAACATATACGCGCCGCAGAAAACAAACTAATTCCCGATATTCTTACGTATTCCAAATAATACCAAACATGTTCGGTATAACTTATTTATATTCTTTATAGGCGACTTCTATATGAAGAACCTACAAATAACTCAAATTGGAGAGTTACCCAATGAGCGCGAGCTTTCTAAAGATGTTGAAGCAGGGAATATTCCCATCAAATATTGTTATCCTGGAAAAGGAGGCGATGCATGGGATAAACTTAGAAAGGAAGATAAAAAGAGATATTCTCTCGGAGAAAGAGAGTATAAAACACTTCTACAATCACTAAGAGGTATTTATCTAAGCGAGCCGACCAATATCATCCATATTGGGCCTGGAAACGGTGTAGAAATACCTCTCTTAAGCAAAGCCCTCGATCTTCAGATGCATAGATACGTAGGTGTTGATATTAGCCAACGGATGCTTGAAAATACAATAAGATATCAAAAGGATTTTTTCAAATCTATGAAGAATCCTTGCTTCATCTTAGCAGATGTCGAATATCGAGGAACAGCAAGAAGCGTGAATAACTTTGCAAAAGAAACTTGGCATCCAAAAAGCCTCTTTGTAGTTGCAGGACAAGGAGTGCTCTGTTCAAATCAAAGTTTTCTTGAATATCTAAAAGATGCGCTAGATGAGGACGATCTAGTATTGATTACTCTTGAAGGGGACTATACTTCGAAAAGAAGCGAAATCATTTCTACGTATGATCTATCCTACGTGGAGCAACTTCTATCTATAGGTCTTGAACGAGCAGGAATAATAAACGGAAAGTTTCTTCCTGCATCATTTAACGAAGCATCACATTGCGTTGAAAAGCACTTTGAATCGACCCACAAAGATAAAATTAAATGTCTCTCTTCCTATAAACCCTCATCTGATAGACAATTTGAGTCAGTGCTCACAGGGGCAGGACTACAACCCTTCTGGATTCAGTATTTTCCTGAACCACATTCATATGCAACTCTTTGCGGGAGAGTAAATCATGTTTAGCAAATACTATCTAGAGTTTGATAATGAAATCCGAAAATTGCTCTTGGAAACGAAATCTCCCTCAAAACAACGCGTCACCGAAATACTAGAGAAATCTAAGGGAGAAAGACTGGAGTTACCAGAAATTGCAGAATTGCTTGAAATCGGAGCAAATGGTAAAAAAGAGCAATTTCAACAATTACGATATTTCACGCGAGAGAGATTTCGCCAAGGTAGAAATATGCTTCGTCATATCTCTCCAGTATACCTATCAAATATTTGTATAGATACTTGCGGTTATTGTCAGTTTTCAGCACGAAGAACAAACACGCAGAGGACACGACTTTCCCTGTCTGATTTGGAAGAAGAACTACAAAAGGGAGTTCTCTCTTTAGGAAGTAAGGTAATAGAATTTACGTTAGCAACTGATTCACATTTTACACCAGAGATTCTAGCAAAATACATTGGAAGAACTAAAGAAATCTTAGGAGATATAAAAGGAAAGGGCATTCTTCTCTGCTCAGATTATTTATCTACAGAATCGTATGCAATGCTCCAAGATGCAGGACTTTTTGGGATGGTACAGTGGGATGAAACTTTTGATGAAACAGTATATCTGAGATGGCATGGAAGTAGCCCAAGAAAATCAAACATGAAGAAGAGAATGGATAATCATGATAGGGCGTTAAGCCAAGGTCTTCAAGTTGCTACAGGAGTTCTCTTAGGTCTTGCAGACTATCGATACGATGTACTTATGAACATTGCAAAATCTCGCTACCTAGAATCTGAATATGGGATAAGGCCTTTTGTCTTTGGTACACCTCGTCTTAAGTCAATCCACAACAAAGCAATTAGACCGAGAACTGAGATACATGACGGGCAATATGAAACTGTACTTATGATCTATAAAATTTCAGAGCCTGAAATAGGAAGATGGTTACAGACTAGAGAGTCTTTCGACTTAAACATGAGAAACCTTCTTCATAACGATGTTTACACTTATAAGTGTGGTGAAGTGAAGCCGGGCGGATACTGGGTCAACGCATCAGTATTGAATGGAAGAGGATCGCAGTTCAAAGTTGAAGAAATTGAAAAACCAACGTTCGAAGAAAGACTGGCAGAAGAAGGTTTTGAGCTAAATTATGCCTGGGTGAAGTAACAACTTTCCAATTGTTAGCGCAGAGAGTCAGTCTGCTACCAAAGGGATATATGCCGACTGACTCTTTGTAAAATCTTCCTTATTTAATAGACGCTAAACGCAAACAGTCACCTTAAAAATCGCAAGCCTACTTTTCACTATTTTTCAGAATTTTATCAATCTGACCTTTGATATATCTCGGATCAATAACTCATGATGTAATGAATCTTTCTATTATTAATAGACAATAGTTTCTATTAGTAATAGAAACTTTTACTCCAACATATGAATCTCTTACTACCTTCTACAATATAATAATCTGATGTAGAGGGTAAGATTCAATCACCGAAAGGTATATAAACTTAAAGTTAGGATATACTAACTATAGATTAGCAATGAGAAACGGACAAGATAGCGAGATGAAGTTTATTTTAACTCTTCTCAAAAGCCCTGAAATGGAATATAATTCGAATAATATAGCTGGAGCAGTAGGTATCAGCGCCGTAGGTGTGCTCAAGATTGCAAGAAAACTCGAGAAGGAGAATATCCTTACCTCAAGAAAAATAGGAAAAGCAAATATCTATCGTGTTAATCTCGATAGCGATTATGCTCGACAATATATCAAATATCTGCTTAAGCGGGAAGCTGAGAAAGCTCCCCCTTATGTACGTGTCTGGATTAAAGAACTAAAAAAGATAAAGAGTTCCGATGGAGTTATCTTATTCGGGTCTGTTTTACGTAAGGGAGAAGAAGCTAGAGATATCGATGCACTGGTTATTGTGAACCAGAAAAGCTTTAAAAAAGTTAAGAAAGAAATCGAAGAGATTAATTTCATCAACCTAAAGAAGGTACATCCCATCTATCAAACCAAAGAAGACATAGAACAACATATCAAGAAAAGGCAAGCTGTGGTGCTCAGTGCACTCAAGGGAATGTTTATATTTGGAGAGGATCTCTTCTTAGAAGTGTTATCATCATGAGTCATGCAAAGAATAAGGTTGATTGGTGCCTCAAGAAGGCAGAAAAGGAATTTAAAGAGACAGGTAAACATAGAGGGCTCATCAAAATTAAGCCTGATAAAATTCTTGCGGAGAATCATCTCAAGAAAGCAGAACACTATCTCAAAGCCACAGATCTCCTTAAGAAAGACTTTTCCGATATTAGCACGAGTACGGTCTTTTATACCATGTATCAATGTTTTCTCGCTATTGCTGCAAAGTTTGGCTATCAGTCAGGGAATCAAGAGTGTACCTTTGCACTTATGTATCATCTCAGCGAAGAGAACAAAATTGACTTTCCCAAAGAATTGCTCGATAAGGTAGCGGCACTTGACGTTCAAAAGGAGAAAGACGCTTCTACCAGTACGGAAATACGTGAAGAATATCAGTACGGGACAGATCTCTCCATTGAAGAAGCTCTTTATAAAGAGCTCTTTTTATTAGCACAAGAAATAATTGACCAGACGAAGAAAATTATGGAAAAATAGTTCTAAACATTGTGTCCTTGAGTAAATCTGCCCAGCATTGCCCGAAGACCATACCCAAAAGTATATTACAGATATCTATGGATTGAAGTTTAAAAAACCTTCGATTTGCCATTTTCGTGCTTGAAATCTAGATTTATCACGCCAAGACCTCAAGAATGCTGGCTTTTGCATTCTTGACGGCGTTCAAGGATTAGTAAATCCTTGACGTGCCACAGCCGTCTGGAGTCTTCCTCCCGCATCTTACCTTTCTGACACATTAACCCGATGTGGAGGATTCTACACTGGAAAACCGCCTTGAGACTTATTAAAGATGCATGAAAATATTACGAATCTGAACTGCCACATCGTACCATTGTAGAAAATGATAAGTGCCTATTCATATGGAAAAGCGCGATTTACTATGCATCTAAAACATCCACATTCCAGCTTTTTTAAAGACGGCTCTCGCTCTATCTTCCAATATTCCTCCAAGAATAGCGGGAGGACTAGAAAAATAAGGTTTTACAGAAGATAGTCCTTCATCTTTCAAAATATTCCATTTTGAATAACCTCCCATTAAAGGAGAGTGAACGGCAAAAACTACTCGCGGAATCTTATATTCTCTTATCATGAAAGAGCACATAGGGCAAGGTTCACAATTAGAATAAAGAGTGCAGTCAGATAAATCTTTACTAGCTAGTATTTCTTGCGTTTTTATCAAAGCCAATATCTCAGCATGATAGGAAGGTTTTTCTTTTGCTCGATTATATGATTCCGCAATAATCTTATTTCCTATAGTTATGACGCACCCAAATGGATTCTCCCCAGCCGATAATGCCTCTTCTGACAACGAGATGCACCGCAAGATAAAATCTTCATCGACCTTGTGCGTTATATCCTCAATACTCATTTTAACTTTCCTCTCAACAGAGTTGATTTTCTTGCACATACTACAAGATCGCAAATATTTGAAGGTAAAAATTGTGCAAAGAGATCAACGCAAGGATTTGGTTTTATGATTCTCTTTTCGAGAACGGTCAACTTTGAATCTCGTAGCCATCTAAGGGCGTCTTTTTCTTTTTCCCAACAAATAGTGTGAGAAGGAATAGAAGGTCCAAGAGGTAAAGATAAGAGAAAATAAGAGTTATTTGGTGTCACGTCAACCGTTTTACGCAAATAATTTGTTGCATCTTGTACATGTTCTATTGAATCTTGAAAGATATAAAAATCATAATCGCCTATAAGGATATGATGATTCATATCAATTTTTTTGAACATAATATTTTCTCTCCAAGAGGGAGATATTGAATCTAAGATCGTCCGCGCAAAAGAGAATGCAGAATCATATTTATCAACTAAAGTTGCCTTGATGTCTTGTTCTTTTAGCACATATTCTTCAATATATCTCGTAGGTGCACCAAAACCCACATCTACAAGATTTCTAGGAGTTACCTTTTTGATGATCCGAAGAACTTCTTGTTGTCTTATTTGATGCCAACTTCTAGGGAGGAGATAATGTAAATAAAGAGCCGCTCTCAATGGGAGAGAATTGTAAACTTCATTATCATAAGAGCCGATATTCATATCGTATTCAATATATTTTTGAACAATTTCTTCACAGGAAATTCCTATCGATACAAACACTTCTTCAAGTCTGTTTTTATATCTCTTACTATTTAGGACTGAATTTGCTATTCTCTCTAGTTTTTTTGAAATATTCATAAGAAATCGCTCATAAGACAATATTTAAATAGAGGTGTCCCCACAAGGGACTACTATGGAAAAACTATTTGAACTCTTCAATTTAACGCCTAATGAAGTTAAAGTCTACAAGGCGCTTTTACGTGTAAAGTTAGGTACGAAAACACCTCTTGTTAGAGAATCTAGAGTCATCTCTTCTAAAATCTATGAGATTCTGGATAGACTTATTCAGAAAGGGTTGGTTGCTTCATTTGTACAAAATGGGGTGAAGCACTATGTGCCTGTCCAGCCTTCTAATCTTCTCAATCTCTTTGATAATAAAATTAAGGAACTTGAGGAGCAAAGAGAGAATTTCAAGAAGAATTATATGATTATCTTTCCTCCTGATCAAGAGTTTATTACTGAAGTGCAACAGTTTAGAGGTTGGGATGGTTTGAAGAGTATCTTTAATCTAGTAAAAGAGGATCTGTATAAAGGAGACGCATATTATATCTTGGGTGCAAATCCCGGAGTTGATTATGAAAAGGCAGCGCAATTTTTTTCAAGAACTGACAAAGAGATATATGAAAAAGGAGCAAAAATAAAAGCAATTGGAAACGTTAAAAATAAGATAGAATCAGAGAGATATGTAAAGGAATTTGGAAAAAATAACTTCGAGTTGCGTTATTTGAATACTATTGGTCCATTTGAGATAGGGATAACAAATAATCTTGTCATATTCTTACTTTTAGAGACCAATCCCATAGGGATACTGGTAAACAATCGTAAGATAAGAGACTCTTTTCTAGGCTATTTTAATAACTTGTGGAAAATTGCTAAGTAGCACTTTGTAAAATCTCTCAAGACTTCATCTGTCACACTACGGTCGTCGTCTGCCTTTTTAACCTCATTAATCCTGAACAAATTAAGCAATCCGACTCAAAACAGCCAACATCTGGTTCATGTGCCAAAACTGTCCAGATGCTTTCTCCCGCATATCACTTTCCTTCAAGCCTTCCTATTCTCATCTCAAGCTCTTTTATCTTCTGCTGCAAAGCTTTCTGTTCTGCACCGTAATCCTTCTCCATTGAAGCGACGAAGTCGCGGAGATACGCATCAAAAAGAGTGCTGAGTTTCCCGCCAAATAGGCGCAGTTTTGTCTTGGCCTTTTCAAGTGTTTCTGCATCAACAGTGATATTAACTCGAACTTTCTTGTGTTTATTCATCTAAATCTCCTGCACTAAATAATTCATAGTTTTATTGAATCCTAATTTTTGAAAAATCTTCAGGTTTCTATCAGCAGTCAATAAAACAAGTAGTCTTGTCTTCTTTTTCCAATAACGTGTAATCTGTTTACAGGGAATTCTGTTTATTGTATCGTATTTTGTATAGAATTCCCTGTCTGGAGAATTCTGATTCTGCATGATGAAATCATCAGAATTCTCCATAATGAGTTCTCTCGCAATCTTTCTCTTCCGATATGCCTCCAGCACAAAAATATTCTTAATCCAGACAATTTCTTTGCCCGCATCAAATTCTGTTTCAATATATCCGACAGCTTCTTTGCCAGAATAAGCAATCAAAGAGTAGAAGTTCTCTCTTCGCAAGGACTTTGCAAAATCCTTTTGAGTTTGAAGAGTCCAGACTTTCATCTCGCGATAAGCTTCTTTATCCATCTCGGCTAAAATAGGTGCCTCCTTCTCTCCTACACGCTTAATTTTAATCATACATACTTATACACACTAAAGTATAAAAGCTTTGCGGAAACGATAGCTTTAAATATCATTGTACATCCGAATTAGAATGATTAGCCGAACACACATCAAGTCAAGAATGGTAAACAAGACAAACACTTTAGTTAAAGATACAATTACTGCTGCGTTAAAAACAAAGAGTAAAACATGGCACACAGTTGCTCAAAAACTATCTGCAGCAACCCGTAAGCATGGTTCTATAAATCTCAATAAAATTGATAAGATTACAACTACTGGAGATACTCTTGTTATTCTGGGCAAAGTGTTAGGCGGCGGAGATGTAACAAAGAAAGTACGTCTCTGTGCACTAAGTTTCTCGGGAAGCGCACTTGATAAGCTCAAGAAGACAAAGTCTGAAACAGTTTCTGTTCTAGAAGAGATAACCAAGAATCCTAAAGCAAATGGTGTGAAATTATTATGATAGAAGTCGTGATTGACGGTTCAGGAGCAATCCTTGGTCGTCTTGCAAGCCATGTGGCTAAGCAATCTCTACTCGGGAAGAAAGTGATTGTAGTTAACTGTGACCGAGTTATAATCGCAGGCAATCGCACAAATATAGTTGCAGAGTGGAGCCATGCAACACGGCGCGGAGGTCACAGCCTCAAAGGTCCTTTCGTGCCACGTAAGAATTCTGAGAAAATGGTCAAGCGTACAATTCGAGGAATGCTCTCTTATAGGCAGGGTCGCGGTCTTGATGCTTTTAAGCGCATCCGCTGCTATGCGACGGTTCCGACAGAATATGAATCTGCTAAAAAAATTACACTGCTTCGTCCAAAGAAGAATCAAACTATCCAGCTCTCCGAGCTGTCAAAGGTGATATAATGGTTGATAAATTACTTACGACAATTATTTCAGGCAAGAGAAAGACAGCAGTAGCAAGGCTTCGTATCAAGGAAGGTAAAGGCAATATTTTCTTTAATGGCTTACCCTATACTGAGATGACCTTATTCCATAAACTCGCTCTTGCAGAACCTCTGCGCATATATGAACAAGAACTAAGCGAAGGAGTCTCATATGATTTCTACATTACTGTTCGCGGCGGCGGGAAAGAAGCTCAAATTCAAGCAGCACGTTTGGCTTTAGCGCGAACACTTGTTTTCATCTCAGGTTCTGATGTTCTTAAGAAAGCTTACATCGCATATGATAGAAACATAATTGTTCCAGACGCTCGTAGAAAAGAAGCTTCAAAACCTGGAGATTCTGCTCCGAGAGCAAAGAGACAGAAGTCTTATCGTTAGGTTTATAAACTGTTTAAGCACATCTTTTGCATGACAAGTAAACTTGCGTGGGGAACGTATGTAATAGACCTTCCTTTAGAACAGGCAGAAACATTATACAGGAAAGGAAGAGGAGAGTTAGCTGAAATAAAGTGGCATGATGAGAGCATAGCAGAAACAAGGCAGAATTACGGATATGTTTTTAGGATAAGCGGTCAGCAAAGAGATTGGACACTTGGACTTTCTGATGAGAAACGTGGAAATGCAAGAGTTACCTTGACATATGTTATTGAATGTGGTGGTGGGATTTTCGGTACTGGGGTGACTTTCTCGCAAGAAATAGACCCAGTGGTAAGCGCAATACGTCTTTCTGGAAATCCTGCTGCTTGTTTTTCTAAAAAAGATTATAGGAGCACACCAAGATATGAAGAATTTTTGAAAGAATTTCTGAGAAACTCTAAAGAATACTAAACAAATTGGGTTCTTTTTACAAGTTCATTCTTTTCATCTACAGAGTAATATTCCTTCCATGAAAACTCATCTAGTATACTACTCGGTATTCCGTGATTTGCAGGCATCGCCAATATCTGAATAACTCGATGATAATCTCCTTCAGCAGGACCAAGATATCCATAGTTCTCAAAAACCCTTTGTTCTACGATTCTGCAAAGTGAGAGTTGATGGGGCGCGCCTCCAAAAAATAAGTGACTTTTTATGTCTTGAGAAACTCCTAATGCCAAGTGAGGAATAGTATTTCTTTTAAGCCAATTATCAAGGTTATCTCTTTTATCGTACACTCTTTCTTGTCCGTATTGAGTTGTTACGGCACCATGGATAATAGGCAATGGTTTAACTTTTAGCTGAAAAGTAGGAGAAACAAAATAACGAACTAACACATTAGAGTTGTCTTCAAAGTCAATAATCGTTTCCGATATTACTTCAGTAGAATCTGTCTCTGGCATACTCTCTGTTCGCATACAATATATATAAAGATTTCTATATTGGGATTTTAAGCATTTCCCAAGCTCTTAATCACATCTGCCCGCGTGATGATTCCTGTCAGTTTACCTTTTTCAATAACAAGAACACAAGAATACCATTGCAGCATCTGTCTTACAACAGAGACAGGGGTGCCTGCTCCTACAAAAGGGGGAGATTCTTCCATAATTTCTTCTATACGCAGTCGCGGCAATTCTTCTATATCTTTTTTCAAGAAAGATGATTCATAAACAATTCCCAGAACTTTATCTCCCCTAACAACAGGAACTTGAGATATACTATATTTTCTCATTAATGCAACTGCCTTTGGAGCACTTTCATCAGGGTGCACAACAATAACCTTCTCAGTCACAACTTCACCAGCTTTCTTCTCTTCGTGGTGAGTCAGCTTAATCAATGTTCTTTCTATCTGTTGCACTTTAGAATATGTCGGATCCAGTCTACCCGATTCAATTTTCGCGACCATACTCTGGCTAATGCCTACCTGCTTTGCAAATGCATGCTGCGTAAGCTCTAATTGGCGACGGATTTTCTTTAGTTGAGAAAGTTCAAAAACCATCACTATCTATATTTTCAGACATTATAAATGTTCTCCTTAATTATTCCTATAAGAATATTTCTGTCAAGAACTCTTATATAAAGAATACGCGATTTCTAGCAATGAATTCTACTATTAGAGCCGAAACTCTCTTCGTCCACGCAGGAGAGTGCCCAGATTCAGTAACAGGTGCTCTTGCTCCCACGCTTATAAGAACAAAAACCTACAAGCAACAGTTCGGCATAAAATCAAAGTGGGAATATTCAAGAGGACAAAATCCTACACGCACTAATTTAGAAGAGAAACTTGCTGCTCTGGAAGGCGGCGGATATGCTACTGCATTTGCTTCTGGTCTAGCTGCAGAGGCAATGCTATTTTTGACGCTTAATCCAGGAGATAATATTGTCATTCCCCGAGAAGTCTATGGGGGTACACTTCGTCTGCTCAAAAATGTCTTCACTCCTTACAATATCTCCTACACTCAATGTGATTTCTCATCAGAAAAGTCCATAAAGAAAGTTATCACTGCAAAGACAAAGTACTTCTTCATAGAATCATTGACAAACCCCTCCCTTACTCCAATTGATCTTCCACTAGTCCAGCGAGTTTCCCAAAAAGCACATATTCCCTTTATCGCAGACATGACTTTTACACCTCCTTGTGCAACACGAGCTTTTGATTATGGAGCACATGCAATCGTTCATAGTCTTAGCAAATATCTTTCAGGTCATAATGATGTACTAGGCGGAGCAATCATAACGCAAGACAATTCATTACATGGGCGCCTTAAATTTCTACAAAAAACTGTCGGTGCAGTTCTCTCTCCAGATGAATGTTATCGTTGTATTCAAGGTATAAAAACATTGCCTCTTCGCTGGAAGCAAAGTAGTGAAAGCGCACAGAAAATTGCAGAGTATCTCTCCACCCATAAAAAAATAAAACGTGTGCTCTATCCTGGGCTGCCACAGCATCGGGGACATGACATCGCAAGGAAACAGATCCAAAACGGCTACGGAGGAGTGCTTTCCTTCGAACTTAAAAACGAGCGGTCAGAAAGAGTCGCCACTTTCGTCAAGCATGCACAGGCATCTGGCGTTATTACTTATGCAGAAAGCCTCGCAAGCCCCGAAACCCTGCTCGCCTATCCATATACAATGAGTCATGGATCTCTTACAGATGATGAAAAGAAGGACATAGGTATTTCGCGTTCGTTTTTCCGTCTATCTGTCGGTTTTGAGCATTTTAGAGATATTCTTGGCGCGTTGGAAGAAGGATTAAAAAGAATATAATCTTTCATCTATATATCTATCCGATTAAAATACTTTCTATTATGTAAGAATCTGATATTATTCCTTTAAGAATATTTCTATCATTAAAATATTAATACCCTTCAGACAATAGTAAGAGTATGAACAGTCAGAACAACTATCACCTGTCCAACAACGAAAATCTAAGGGAGAGACAATGTGGTCATTAAATAAGATTCGTGAAATTAATCGAGAACCCGAAGTTGAAGACTACGGGTTAACTCTTGAAGAAATGTTAATTCTAGCGAAAGAAGTAAAATCAAGTTTATGGCGCGATACTTTTGAAGAAGATAGTGGTAAGAGGTATACTTTTTACGAAGGGAAAGCAAAAAGAAAAATTGCAGTAAGATTCGGTTATGAGTGTTCTTATATTGAGGTGCTTTCCGAAGAAATTTCCATTGGTTGTAGCATCCATCCTCATAACAATCAAGACTTTGGAAAAGAATCTTATAAAAGATATTTCGTAGCTAGAGATAACGCAGAGCTAAATACTGAGAAGGAAAAAAAGAAAGCAGAAAATGAACGAAAGAGATTAATAGAAAGTGTAAGGGCGCTTGTAAAAAGGTTACGTGAGGACAAAGCATGAGCACCACAAATACTCTAGAAGCAGAACAATGTGCTTCCCTTATTGTAAAATATCAGCTCGAGCATCGAATAAAAAGAAATCATACGGAAGGTCTCTCAGACATGCTCTCAAGCATTCCTCAAGAAAGAAAAGGAGTAGAGAACGTTGCTTACGGACGACTAAGAAATCAGCTTCAAGAAAGAGTCGATGAACTCTATCCCTCCATTAATCTCTCATTTCTTTCTATGCGGGGCAAAGAGATTGCTTTAGAATGGGATTTTCGAGAAGAAAGAAGAGGGTTCTCTCCTGTATCGTGGGCAATCGATTTTCCAAGGTTTGCAATTTACTCTTTAGAAAGCCCTCTTTTCTCCCTCTATTTGAGTAGATCATATCAAGGGTATACACGTAGAAATTGGGATTGGCCTGGAGAACTCTGCGAAATACACCTAGCCAAACCCAAATTATTTGAAGATAGCGCTTCATATCGCCCAATAGGCACGAAATGGAGACCAGGAGAGATCGACTACTATCCTTCTTTATCAAATAAGAAAAAATCACTACACCATCAGATATTTGAGATGCTTTTGTCAGGAATAACAATTGTAGAAGAAAAGCCCATCATCAAAAAGATCATCTCGCGAGCAATTACTGCAAAGAAAATCCTCAAAGGACAAGAACAAGACGAGTATCTCGTGCATAATTTCTTAGGATTCTTACCTCAAAAAACACGACAAAGAATCGAAGGGGCAGAACACATTTTTGGCAAGAATATCTATCTTATTGGTGAAGCAGATGAATGGTCGTATCAAACAGTAGAGTATGCTCCAAGAGCGAGAGATCCTCTTGTCATCGGCATCTTAAAAGACAAATCTTATCTTATCGACCAGTTTGACATGACTCCTATTGAACGCTATGTCGCTGGAGAATTCTTGGAGGGCAAGGCATGAGTACGACAATTAAAACCGCGCTGGGAGAATTCGAAAAGGAGAAATTCGAGGCTCTCTTAGATATTCGGCATGCAGCGCTTGAAGGTATAAGGGGTTATTTTCATAAGGATGGAGGAATCCCTCGCGAGGTTACAACTTCATCCCTCGTGAATATCGCAGGCTCATGCGAGAATCCGCATGCTTCACTCAAAGTCAATTATTACGGCAGAGAAGCACACTTATCACAGAGCGCACAGTTGCAATTAGAGGCGCTTGTCTTACGATTTCAAAAACCTTTTTTCACTGTAAATAACAGCTTCCGTGAAGAGCATTACGACGATCCAGAAGCGCAAGGCAGGCGCTTGTCAGAATTCACTCTCGTGGAAAATGAATTTCCACTATATATAGGAGCAAGCCCTGATGACGCCATGAATCACTTAATAAAAGAAGAGAGAAAACTTGTTTCTCATGTGATAAGCGATGTGATACATGAGTGGTCTGATAATATAAGCAGAATAAAACTTCTGGGCGGCGATGTTAAACGTCTTGGACGTCTAACCCGAGCAGGACAGGAGTGTTTTCAAACAATTACCTACGACTCTGCGCTCGAACTCCTCAACAGGCAAGAAGGTAGTTATAAATTCGGCGATGATTTAGGTATCAAAGAAGAGCGGAGAATTCTCAAGAATTTTGACAATTTCCCTGTCTTTATCACGCACTTCCCAGCATCCTTAAAATTCTTCAACCTCAAGCGCACGCCTGATGGATTGAGAACATACAGCGCGGACTTGCTTTTGCCACCGCTTGGCGAAACCATTGGTGGCGGCGTGCGTGAAGAAAACGGCGAAGTCATTAAAAAGCAGTTTTTAGAATCAAAAGTTGCTGCATTCTTACTTGAGAAAGGTCAGAATCCACTCGCGCCTTTTCAGGAATACTTTTCCATCTTCGAGCAAGAAGAACCCTTAATACGCGGAGGATACGGCATAGGCTTCGAACGCTTTGTAGGTTTTCTGCTCAACAGCAATGATATCCTAGATACGATTGCGTATCGGACATTGCAGCCAGAGGGAGGCAGCGCATGAACCTCGAACTCTTGCTTAAACAAGCAGATGAGAATTGGAATGAACGCGGAAAAGATGCCAAACATCTAGACATTGCATATTTTCTTTGGAATACAATAGTGCAGAAAGATCCTGAAAATAGGATTGCTCGCACAGGAAGAGCATACGCACTCTATGAAGCAGAAAATTGGGAGGGGGCAAGTGAGGATTTCACGAAAGCATTATCTCTTGAAAAACCGCAATATTCGAAGGATGAACTAGCTGAACATTTGAGCGGGCGCGGAGTATGTAAAGCGAAATTGAATGATTCAGAAGGAGCAATAACTGATTTTGAAAAAGCACTTGAGATAGGTCACACAGACCATGAGAAGGTTGCGTTCATTCATTCATGGATGGGATGTGCATTTTATTTACACAAAGATAAGACAAAAGCAGAGCAACACTATCTCAAAAGCATAGAAATATCCCCAAATTCCGCAGTATGTCATATTGAAATAAGCAGATTCTATCAAGGGATCAGCAAGCACAAATTAGTAGAAAAACATTATCTTAAGGTGCTTGAACTTGGAGTGCCTGCTTCCGAAAGTGTTCCTAAACTTTACAATGAGTTAGGATTCATTGCAAATCATACACACAGACATGAGAAAGCAATAGAATATTACACGAAAGGTCTTGCACATGCTTCGGAGAAAACAGATGAAATAGTATTGAGAAACGGAATCGGATATGCATTCAATCGGCTTAAAAAATATGAACAAGCACACGAAGCGCTTACCTCTTCATTAGGGAAAGCAACTCAAGAATCGACAAAGAGAGGAGATACTGCATATATTCATGCGAATCTTGGAGACGCGTATAGTGGTCTAAACAATTGGGAATCTGCACGAAAGCACTACCAAGAATCACTTGCACAGATTTCCGCGATGGATGCTGAAATGAGAAAGATATGCAGACGAGCATTTCAGCGGTCAAAAAAAGGATTGCTGAAGTTGGGAGGCACAGCATGAATCACTTTGAATGCACACTTTTCAAATTCGAGAATGGAAAAGCAACACCCTACACTCTTTCGTTAGAAGAAATCACAACGAATGAACACGAAGGCAAGGAACTTATCGGCAAAGCATATGGATTAAACATCAACCATTGTGTTTATCTTGGCACGCGCCACTGTAAAGATTTTCTTGAGCGCGTAAAATGGTATTATATCAGCAATGATGAAGACGCTCATCTAAAAGAACTGCGAGCAGTGCAGCTCGAAACAATCAAGGTAGAGTTTTATGGAGAATTAAAAGTATGAATAGGAGAAATTTAGTCGCAAGAATAGCTCTAACTCAACGAATAAGAGACGCACTTCATGAATTTGTTGATGAAAAAGACAGCAGTTATGGCATATTCGTACCTGATCGTAATTATGAGACATTAACGAATGGAAATGTTGTGGAGTTTTACAAATCTGGACTTAAACATGAAAGACAATCGAGTAAACAGCGAAAGAACGAGTGGTTCTATGGTTTAAATTACGAGGATAAAAAAAGAATTAAATCCTATCTTCTAAAAAGAGGGTGGAAAATCTCTCAAGGAGCTTCTTTATGATATGGCATAATCTCGCCCCAACTCTATGCAGACAAAGACTCATCATCGAAGGCACAACCGAAACAATTGTCAAACCGCGTGCAATCAGTTCTTACCTCTCTAATCTTGCAAGAGTTACAGATATGGAAATCATCTCATGTCCATTTGCATACAGCGCACACGAATGCGGCTACGGCGGATGGGTACGTCAAGAATACTGGCTTTCGCATTCTTGAGCGTGCTCAAGAACCGCAGGTTCTTGACACACTGGAAAACGAGCGGAGCACACGTGTATAGTTATCCAACTCAACCGCCACTTGTAACGGTAGATATATACACTTGCAAACTCTTTTCAGTCGAGAAGGCAGTAGAGTTCACACGCAGATTTTTCAACACGAAAGAAATTGTCTGGAAAGAAATAATGTAAACATTGCCCATCAGAAGAAATCAATAGCCCTGTATCTTCAAACCCTTTATTTTCTTAAAATGTTTTACGTTACGAGTAACAACTGTCTCTCCGTTTTGTATCGCAATTGCTCCTATCATAATGTCTTCAGCATCTATCTCCTCTCCTCGCTTTTCAAGATCTGCTCTTATTTCTCCTGCTCGAAAAGCGCTTTCTGCGTCAAAATGAAGTATTGTGTTATCTAAAAGAAATTGTCTGATTTTCTGCTTCTCTGATTCTATTCTCTCACTTAACTGTGCTCCAGCTGCTAATTCCATAATAACTGGAGTTGCTATAGTGAAAATCTCTTCTTGTTGTTTAAGAGTATTTTTAATAGCTATGGCCTCTGGTTTACCTCTCCAAATGTCAATAATAAACGACGTGTCAAGACAGACCATTGCGCAACTCCTTTATAATCTTCTGCATTCTTACTTTATGAGAGACACGATGCTTCTCTCTCAGTCTCTTAATATTTCCCTCGAGTTCATTAGCTGCTTCGTTTGAGAGAATACCCACATAATCATCAATATCTGACTTCTTAGTAATTCGTACAACAATCTCAGAAAAACTTTCGTTTTCCCTTCCAATCATGCGTAGTCTATTGTATGCTTCCTCAGTAAGAGAGATATTCTTCGTCGCCATACCCACACATATGTGCGGGTATTTATATACTTTTCGTTGGTTTTGAGGGTGTAAAGAACTTATTTTTTCCTCTTTGCAAGATTTTCGGGAGTGTACGATACACCTACAAGCTTCTTTCCATCTCTCATAAGGCGGTACGCATCAAGAAACGTCGGAGGCATCGTTAGATGTCTTTGAAGAGGTTGGAATGCTACTGAGCCCACATTTTTAACATATGAGTCGTAAAATTACTGAGCGTGTACGAAGGGTCGCAACAATAGATCCTAATACACATAATGAGGTTATCATTGGCGACAACTATGAGATTGGTGGACTCTATTTTACAGAACAGCATCATGGCTGGGGAATACTCACTGAACAATTTGAAGGACATCCGAGATACAACAATGGTGAATCATCTTTTTATTCCCCAGAGATTGTTGTACGCTTGGTAAAGATTGCGCAGCAAAGGAATATCCCTTTCTATCGATTCAGGACAGGAGAAGGATTTGTTGCGGTTAATCCTGTAGACTGCATTGCGAGATCTTCTGCGAAACCTTTAAAGAGAAAGCGCAAGAGAAAGACCTCTGTCTTAGCGTGAGCAGAATATACACACCATCTTTATTCTTCATATAAATTTTAGACCCCACATACAGAATATATGCTCTCGTTTTAATAAGAATTTCTAATACATCAACTCTCATACCTTAGATTATGCTTGTACAGACACAGCAGGAGCCTGCTGTTGCAGCATATCAAGGGGATTCTGCACTTTCTTCAGCTGCTCACTCGATATATGTGTATATACTTGTGTAGTTGATAGAGAACTGTGCCCAAGCATTGTCTGAATTATTCTTATGTCTGTTCCATTTTCGAGAAGATGTGTGGCAAAACTATGTCTCAAAGTGTGTGGCGTAACCTTCTTCTGAATTCCTGCACGCTTACTAGTAAGCTTTATAATTTTCTGGATATTTCTAGTTGTCAATGGTTTCTCCTTAGAGAAAATATATTGATTAGACCTTCCCTCTAGATATTCATATAATCCCTTAACAAGTTTTGGCGAAATGATAATCAGTCTATCCTTTCCTCCTTTACCTCTCCTTACCCATCCTGTACCGTCCTGTGAGTTAATATCGCTGACTTTAAGATTTACAAGCTCAGAGACGCGCAATCCTGATGAATAAAGCAAAGAGATAATCAGTCTGGATTTCTCTGTATCTGCGCTTCCAATTAGAGCGCGCACTTCATCTGGCGTCAGGACAGCAGGCAGACTTCTCTCCTTCTTTGGCATCTTAATCTCACTGAAATCTTTCTTTAAAACTTCAACATAAAAGAATTTAAGTGCGGCAGCTGCAAGCATAATTGTATTCTTAGATTTGCTTTCAAAGAGAGATGAAAGATAATTTTTTGCATCTTGTGCATCTAAATTTGCAGCATCTTTATTTGCATGTTTTAGAAATTTATCGGCGAAAAAAGAATAATTCCTAACAGTCAAAGGTGAAAAGCCACGAAGCCTTAATTCACTGTTTAAATTTTGTAATGCTTCCATTATCGCCTCTATCTTATCTTAACCGAACGTTTATTTAAATCTTTATACTGAGAAAATTCCGCGTGCGTACCCTCCCTGCTTTAGCTCGTGAGAAAGCACGCAGAATTTTCGAGGTGCTCAAGAACACAGAGCACGCCCCTGACTTTAGTCATGGGTTCTTGACATGTCAAGAACTCCTTGTATACATCACTGCATTGTTTATAGCAAACTTTTTGGCAGTGATGTATTAGAGAACTGCGTAACTTATAACACTTTTTTGTACGCAGTTCTCTATATCTTGAGAATATGTCTTGCGTTACACGAATATTTTTAAACATATCTCAACAAGAGCATGCATGTCAGCACGCACTCTCTATCTAGCATTTGACGAGGCAGGCAACGGTCAAAATGTAAAGGGGGAAGTAATTGCTTGTGTCGCTTCTCTCAACAGTTCAGATGTCAGAATTGGAATCTTTGAAAGAAACAAACGTTCAAAAGATGCATTTAATTCTCTCAATGCAAGCAGCAGTGCTTATTATTTCACCATCATAAGAAATCGCGTCACAAAGCCCCTCTCTTGTAATATCTCTCTTGCTGCGCCGTATCTTGTTACAGCATGTCTATCTTCGACTAGATTACCGAGTAGAGATTGGGTGCGCGATCTTCATATAGTTATAGACGGAGCAGTATCCTCAAAAGAGCAATCATTTTTATCTCACAAACTAAAGAAAGATATAGAACAGATAGACACAGTTACAATTAATACCTATTCAAAGAATGGGCATCGTTTTACGAGCCGACGTGTCAAACCCTTTGTACGATGTCCCTGGCTTTTATACCAAGCAGATATAAGGGCAAGCTCACTCTACAGAATGCAGAATTTATTGGAAGAAGAAGGTCACACACGCCGCGTAGTTATTGAAGATAATGACCTTCAGAAGCAAAGAGGAGCACTTGTAGAGTATTTATGGAGGTATAGTGAAGGTCTGGCTTCTCGCAGCAGCCGTTAAATAATTTATCACATTTCTTATTCTAATTATTCAAATAGCTTCTAGAGCCACAATCCTTTTAAACTACAAACCCTAGAAGCCACAATGAACGAATCAAATCGTCTAAAGATTGCAGTGATTTCAGGTGCATCTCACGCACTAAAGTACAAGAAAGACAACTCTAGAGCTAGCGACGAGGAGATTCTTCGCCAAGTTACACGTAATGTCCAAGAGATTCTTGGGAAAATTAGCGAAGATTAAATTCTCATATCTGCTAATAGTCTAGTTATACAAGATACTTATTTTTATTTTGATATATATAATAAAGAAGCGCACACAAGGCAATTAGCAAGACAGCCATTGTAATCCATAGATAAGAGCGAATTTTTTAATGTTCCCAGCACTTCTGCTCTGAGCTGCTGATTGATTAGCTGTACTAGTGTTTGAGGTACTGCTCTGACCGCTAGCGTTCCCACTGCGAATTTGTTCACTTAACGGGATTGGCTCAGATATACTGTGAATAGTTATGTTAACTTTGCTCCCGTTAATGCTTAGTAATGTAACTGCAAGATCATAGACCGTATCATTGGTGACTTCAAACTTTTTGCTCTCACCAACGATAAGAGTTGCTCTCTGTGGTATACTGGAAACCTCAATCTTTGCAGTAGTGCTATCTATTTCTAAAATCCCAACATAGTGGTCCTGTCCTTTAACTGTGACGCGTACCCTGTCTTTTGCTGCAAGCTCTTTCGTATATCCTGTCTCAAGTGCTGAAGTCTCTGCGATAAATGTCGCAGCCCAGTTAGTTGTTCCAGCATTATTCGAAGTGCTACTTGAATTAGTGCATGTATCTGTGCTTACAGATATATTGGACCGTGCTTCATTTCCAGCAGCATCATAACAGGCAACTTCTAGCGTATAATTAGTTCCACAAGTAAGCCCCGACTCATTGATTATTTGGCTACCACTCGTCCCACTCACACTCGCGCTACCTCTGTTCACTACACTACACGATGTATTGATTCCTGCAAGAGTGTCTACAATAGTCGCAGTCAATGTGATTGTGTTCACAGTAGAGCCAGATTTGACAAGGCTGACCACGGGGGGAGTAATATCATATACAATAGTAAAGTTTGTCGCATTGAAAGCCGAATTGTTGGCAGTGTCATTAGTCAGGAAGTTGTAATAATATCTGTCTTCTTTTGGGAAAGTGAATGTAAAGTTTGCAATGCCACTAGTTCCTGTAATCGAAGTGTTCTCAATTGTCGAGTTAATAAGTGAGCTACTAGAATTCCAGACATACAGTATTACTCTAGTTATATTCACAGCATCGCTAAAGCTTCCAGATAGAGTGAACGTTGATGAGCGAGTGACTCCGTTAATGCCGGGGAAAAGATAAGAAGCACTGGGCGCAGTTGTGTCATTAACCACAACGCTCAAATTGCGAGGATTGAATGTTGCACTTCCATTAGTCGTTGTAATTATAAGGGAATACGTCCCAGGATTTGTTGTATTTGCGCTGAACCAGAAGTAGCGAGGGTCATCTCCCCCGCTTCCATTAATAAGATAAAATGTATTATTCGTCCAATTTAGAAGAGTACTGCTGCTTGTAAACTCTTTATTTGCATGTGCCGAAGTGTTCTGGCTTCCAGCCACAATCGTAAAGCTTTCAGGCAGAACGATTGTCACAGAACTTATTTTCGCATTCTGACCAATATCATTATTATTAATAGTAATGTTAAAAACCGAGATTCTGTCTTCAATAAGATAAAATGCAAGAGCTCCAGAGGAGGTTGTTGCATCATGTGCTGCAAGGGTAAGTGACGTAAGCATACAAAAACCAATAAGAATGTTCAAGAAGTTTCTATGTAGAAAGAATGCACCCATCATTTCTCTTTAAACAATGATTTTATTGTCATTCTCTGCATACTCTCCTTGTTATAAACTCATCTTTTGCGTCGTTTTACTATTGCCAAAACAACGATAATCACAACGATAATCACAACCCAGACAATCCATCCTGAACTATTAGATTGTGCATCTCCCTCATCTAACTTAAGATTATCTGCTGCATCGGAATCTGTAGTCGTTGCTGTCTCAGCTTTTGCATCTGTTGAGGTTGTCCCTTGTTGAGCAGGTGTTGATGAGCCGAAAGACTCAGCAATTGACTGAACAGTAATGTCTGCCTTGCCGTCTTTGATTGCAACAAGAGTAACTTTAAGATCATAAATACTATCGTTTGTCACCTCAAACTTCTTGCTCTCACCTATACTCAAAGTTGCTTCTTGTGGCGTGCTGGCAATTTGAATCTTGGCAGTTGTAGCAGTAACTTCAATGATTCCTGCGTGATGAGCAGTATTGCCTATGTCAACACGAATGCGTTCTTTAGGTGCTAATGTTCTTGTATAACCTGTCTCAAAAAGTGCTTTCTCAGGTACAAAAGTGTTAGCCCAAGTAGACGTGGTTGTAGTTGTACTGCTCCCGCCTCCGCCACTGCTCGCACTTTCTCCTCCAGAACAACTGTCTGTGGTAGCAGACAAACTGCCAACTGCCGCATTGCCTGCAAAATCATTACAGGTAACGTCGTATGCATAAATTGTGCTACACGCAAGACTACTTTCAGTAATAGTACTTCCACTTACTGTTGCACCAGCACGATTAGTAGTACATGGAGTATTCACGCCAGAGACCGCATCAGTAGCAGTAATGGTAAGTGTCAGGGTTGTCTTTGTTGAACTTGTCTTAGCAACACTCACAGAAGGACCTGTAGTATCAATAAAGATTGTTCGTGTAGTCGTCGTATTGCGGTTATTTGCATAATCAGTTATTGTTACATTGTATGTATAATTCCCATTAGCAAGACCTGTCCAGTTTATAGTTCTTACAGAAGAACTTGCAAATGTTGTTACATTCGTCGCTCCACCTGTGTTGTTGTAGAGTGTAAATGTAATATTTGCTTCATAAGTATCAGATGCAGTAACATTGACAAAAATCCAATTTCTTGTAGTATTGGTATAGTGCGCTGCAGTCGGTCCACCAGTGCTGTCATTGAAGACAACTAAGGGAATAATCGTGTCAATTGTGATGTTTCTTGTCGTCGTCGTATTAACATAATTTACGTAGTCAGTTATTGTCACATTATATATGTATCTTCCATCAGCAAGGTTTGTCCAATTAATCGTCCGTGTTGCTGACGTAAATGTCGTAGAGTTAACCACAGTTCCATTTGTATAAGATAGCTCAAAAGTTATATTTGCTTGATTTGCTTCAGTCACAGTAACATTCACAAATGTCCAATTTCTACTCACATTAGCATAGTGAGCCGCTGTTTCTCCGGAGCTAGTGTCATTAAAGATAATTATTGGTCGTGTTGTATCAATAGTGATGTTTCTCGTTGTCGTTTCATTTCGATTATTAGCAAGGTCTACAATAGTGATATTATAACTATATCTGTCATCCAGTAGGTTCGTCCAATTGATTGTCCGTGTCGCCGAAGTAAAAGTCGTGGAATTTACCAGTTCAGTGGAATTATACAATGTGAACGTGATATTCACTTCATTCGTTTCAGTCACAGTAACATTCACAAACGTCCAATTACGAGTCACGTTGGCTAAAACAACTGACGTACCTCCTGTTTCATTAAATTCCATCAACGGTCGAGTAATGTCATAGACGACAGTAAAATTATTAGTAGCATTAAACGCAGAGTTGTTTGCAGTGTCATTGACTAAAAAGTTGTAGAAATACCTATCTTCACGGGGAAACGTAAAGGTAAAGTTCGCTAAAGCATCCGTGCCATTCGTTGCGCTAGAGTTTAAGATTATATTTGTTTCATTTGGAGTAATCAAGGTGGTACTGTTCCATATATATAGTGTAACACTCGAAAGATTAAAGTTATCTGTGAAGTTGCCCGAAATGTTAATAGTAGAAGATGTTGTACCTGTGTTATTTGATGGGAACAAGAAGCGTGCAGTACCATTCGTTGTGTCATTCACATTAACAGTAATATTCCCATAATTTGCCTCTCCTGTCGCATTAAATGATCGTACGACAACATTATATTTTCCAGGACTTGATGCGCTCACATTAAACCAGAAGTAACCTATCCTACCACTGCCATCAACAGAACCATTAACAACAAAATCAGTGGTGTTTGACCAATTGAGCATTGTAGTTGTATTACTGAAAGTATTGTTCGGATTGTTACTAACATTTTGTGTATCTGCAGTGTAGACAAGTCCGCTCGGAAGAGTTATTGTAACTCCTGTGACACTGCCTGTCTGGTTGAAATCAGTGTTGTTAATACTAATATTAAGTAGTTGGTTTCTATCTTCTAGAATAGATGCATTAGTAAAAGTAGGAACACCAGACCCCCCAATTCCAAGGATAGTTTGCGTGGCAATGACTGATGAAAGATATGCAACAAAAATAGTAATTGCTAAAGCCGTAAGAATGACACTATACGTCTGAGCGCGACCACCGACCCCTTTTTTCATTGTAAGATGAGAGTAACACCCCTATATAAACTTTTTTAAAATCATTTTCGACGTTTCTAAGACGAAAAAACGCAAAAATATTAATATTGCTCATTCTGTCGAATGTAAATTGCAATTATTCGTCTTAGTGAACATCTCCTGCTCCTTTAAAGCCTTCCACTCCAGCGACAAAAAGGTTTATAATGCTCTTATCAATTCTTCAGCTAATGCGGGGATTCCGGAGTGGTCAAACGGGCGAGACTTAAGATGTCCGCTGTCCGTTAGGACAGCGTAAGTCGGGATTTATGAGAAATCTCGTGTGCTTAGTGCCTACGGAGGTTCGAATCCTCCTCCCCGCATCTTACCTTTCTGGCACGTCAGAAATTTCCAATTTCTGAGCGCCATCAAGAACTGAAAGTTCTTGAGGTTTTGGTGCGCATTTTTTCTTGCCACAAATCTTAAATAATTCAATACATACATGTTCGTATGTGGGTAGCAAAGATAAACCTCAAACACGATTGCATTCTTGGAAATAGATGTGAAAAATTCAAAGTAAAATTACAATCAGTTGCTTTTTCAGCATTCAAAGAAAGAAATGCTACAATTATTTTGTAGGATTTTTCAAAGCCATCTATTGTTTATGTTACTTCCGCCGATAGGCGGCTATTTCTTAAGAATTCTCATGTCATCTCTATAGAGCAGACTTTAAATCAGACTTTTAGCAAAATAGATACAACATTCAAGAAAACAGATGAATTGAATAAATACCTGATAAAGACCATCAAAGGGGAATAACTTTCTGGAGTTTTTCTCACTCTATAGTAAACGCCAAAGTATAAATAGTAATTAGTATTTTATTTTTAAGGTGGTGATTGACTCTATCACTTCCTGAAAAATCCTTGTCGGACTGAAAGGAAATGCAAGGTGTTACACGATGCTGGAGGACGGGCAAAGACTACGGTCAACCGAGAGGTAAAACCTGTCTAATCCAAAAACCTTCGTGTAACCACATTTTTACAAAGATATATAAAGCATCTTCTCGCCAAATAGATAGTAAAGTTACATTTTAGAACGTAATGGATTCGAAAATTAGTGTTGAAATCTTCGAAATTTAGCGTTTCTGGGATTTACTTTTTAAATAAAATATGAATAATCGTCGATTCCAGAGAAGAGAACCTCCACAGAAGCAGGCAACTTGCAGATGTGGTTCGCCTGCGAGGCTGATTAAAAGAAGGAACTTCCCATTTGGGCGCGTGTCTGGCGGTAGAACTACTACTATCTATAGATGTAATGTATGCCGAGAAGAACGTTCAATTAAAACTTAAATCTTCTCTACTTAAACTAGATGATGGCCTATTGACCTGCTTTTATATTTGAGACAAGTTTGAATCTCATGGCTAGAGTATATAATAATGTATCCGGAGAGGTCATCATGCCTGCCCACAAACTTGAAACACTTGCAAAAAGAGTAATGCGACTCACTAGTGAAAATATTGATGAGCTCTGAAATATTAATACATTTATAGGTATTTTCTAAGTGCTTCAACAATTATCGGAGCTACAGTTATATCTGAATACCTGTTTGGGATTGTATTCGAAGTTATGAGCTCTGCGTGTTTGGTAATCAGAGAATCTGCTCCTTTGACAAGGAGACCATGAATACCTATGCAGACAAGATGCTGCGCTCCCTGCTGCTTTGCTAACTTTAACGCGCCAACAAGCGTACGCCCTGTGCTGATGATATCATCTATGATGATGACATTCTTCTTGTAGTTGTGTACTTTGTCCTGACGCACTGCTATTTTCGTGGAAGAAAAACGAGTCTTCTTTAAGACAACTACATCCTGACCTAGCATTTTTGCGATTGGTCTGCTCCACTGTGCGCTCTCTTCATCTGGACCGACAATCGTGAAGTTGTTCTTGAAACGCTTCCAGATATAGTCGGCAATTAGCTTGTTCGCGCTAATACTCTGCGCCTTGTAAGAGAATCCTGACATTTTCTTAATTCTATGAAGATGAGGGTCGATAGTTATGATATGGTCAAAATTTACCATGAGCCTCATGATGTGTTTAGACGAAAAACTGTCATACTTAAAGAAATGGCGGTCTTGACGGAGGTAAGGAAAGTAAGTAGCCATTAGGATTACTCTCTTAGCACCGTAATCTTTTGCAACTCCTCCGGCAAGTATTGCTTCAATTAACTTATTGTCAGGATCATTGCAAAGTGAACCCATTATGACCACTGTTTTATTCTTCGGGTCTTTCTTGAGGGCGAGATGGAATTCTGAATCAGGAAAATCCTCGACAAATATTTCTGTGCATTCTGCTTTTAATGAACGCGCAACATCATGCGCGATATTCTTTGTCTCGGGAAATGTTGCAATTAGTAGGCTCATATCGCTTCTCCTATGCCTAAAATGAACTCTCCGATATATAAATGTATCCGACATGGAAACAAGAGAATTCATGCCGCTTGTGAAAGCGAAACCATTTAATACCTTTGTTCTATATCTTCTTTAAAGAGGAATCATGAAGAAGAATATCCTTATCTGCATTGACCGTGATGATACTCTTATCTATGACCGCAAATACTTCTTGGGACATACTGAAGACTGGAAAAAGAAAGTTAAAATCCTAAAGGGAGTTGTCTCTGGCTTGAAACTTCTAAACAAACTCCCAAACACGGCTCTTTACATGACTTCTAACCAGTCAGGCATCGCGATCTTCCCGAAGTTGACGCCTAAGCGTGCGCGTGTTGTCTGTAAGTATGTCATTGATATGCTAAAAAAGAAAGGTGCTATTCTTCATGGGTTAATATTCTCGCAGTATGTGACCCCTGAATATGTTAAGCAGCATCAACAGTATAATTTCAATCCGCGCAGAGTGAGAGATGATCCTTGGGCAAAGCCAAATCCCGGCATGATTAAAGAAGCTTTAAAACGTAAAGGTTGGAAACGTGAAGAAAGTGAGGTGTATGTTATTGGCGACCGAGCGACAGATGTACAGAGTGCTCTTAACATAAAAGGTTTTGGAATTCTTGTGCCTGCAACGACAGAGCCACATCAAATTAAGAAGACACGCATACTGATGAAACGTAGTAAGAAAATTTACATTTCCAAAGATTTTTTGGATGCAGCGAGATTTATTGTTAGAAGAGAAGAGAGGATTTAGCCGTTATTTTTTGCCTTCCCTAAATTTCTTCTCCAGCAATCGCAGCACTGCTCGTGGATTCTGAGAATCAGCAATAAAGCTTCCTGAATTTATTGCATCAGCGCCTGCAGCAGCCAATTCTCCGATATTATCTGCGTTCACACCACCGTCAACTTGCACCCATAATTTTGGTTTCATTCTTTTAAGGGTAATAATACGACGAGCAGTGTTTGGCTCAAGCCCTTGGTGCTCTTTTCCAGGATGTACACCCATGACAAGTATTTCATCTATCGCATCCATGAAAGGTCCAAGTTCTTCCATAGAAGTCTCAGGATTTATTGCAAGCATAGGTTTAGCGTTTACTGCATTGATACGGTGGATAAGGTCAAGTCCGCGATCGTGATTTTTTATTGCTTCTAGATGGACGATGATCTTTCTGAATCCTTTTTTCGCAATTTCTGCAATCCATTTCTCAGGGTCTGCAACCATCAGATGCGCCTCAAAAGCAATTTTATACTTTTTCAATTCTGGGACAACAGATAAAGGCATGGATATTCCAGGAACCAGGACACCATCCATAAAATCAATCTGTAGTGCATTTGTAATCTTGACTAATTTAGTAAATCTTGCCTTAAATTCCAGAAAGGAATGAGCGAAAACAGTTGGTATAATACAATGTTTCATTATCACTTCCTCCTTGATTCGTATGCTGCTATTTCCTTAATACGACGTAAATGCCTTTTTCCCCCACTGAATGGTGTTTTAAGCCAAACATCTGTGATTTTCTTTATTTGCGCAATTGAAAGGTACCATTCAGATAATCCCAACACATTGGCATCATTATGTAACCGAGACATCTTAGCGAGTTGCGTATCTGTTACAGTAACTGCGCGAATCCCGCGCACCTTGTTCGCGGCAATCGCAACACCTTCACCACTTCCACATACAAGAATGCCCCTTGCTCGCGCATCAGCAGCAACAGCAGTTGCAACAGCAAACGCAGCTGCAGGATAATCGTCGCCTTCATATTTTACAGGAGATAAATCTTCATATGCAATTTTTTTCTTAGTTAGATACTCCCGCAACTGTTCTTTTGCTTTAAAACCTGCATGATCGCTGCCGAGAAAAACATTCAGAACTCTTTTCATATACCATTAACGGAAGAGAGATTTATAATGGTTTCTATTCATTTGCCAGATTTAAAATCTTTCTAATTAAATCCGAAGTTTTCCATACTTTGACTTTCATTTGTTCATCGAAATGCTTATCGTCGCTCCAGATACCCTCATTTTGGATAGCAAGTGCTGTAGCAATGAAGAGCACATCATCTCGATCAACTGTTTCCATAATGCTCTTAGCTTTCTGAACAAAGGGTTCTAACACATTGCGAGGAATAATTCTTAAAAAGCTTAAAAGTGAAGTGAAAATACGATGATATTCCCATGCTGAAATCTCACTTTTCAGGCATATTTCTTCCTTATACTTCTTCACTTCCTCCAAAATTAAATCAGGGCATACAAACGTAAATCCAGACATGGTGATAATTGCCCGAGTTAGAGAATCTCTAATCAGTGCAGCAATGAGAATATTTGTATCAATTACGAGATTTACCATATAGACCCATACGTTCAGCCATAGAACGCTTAATCTTATTCCCAATCTCTTCCGCGTCTTTTTCCGTCAGTTTGCTCTTTGAGGCGATTTCTTCAATAATCTTTATTTTCTCCAAATGTTCCTGTAGCGACCGCCGAATAACAGCACTCCAGTTAACTTCGTCATGCTTCTGCAAAGCCTTCTTCAACTCATCTGGTATCGCAAGTGTTATATTGGTCATGGTGAATCTTGTGCAAATATGTGTATACACATATTTAAACTTTTTGGTGTCTCGTGCGTATAAGCACAATCAGTACATGGTATAGATATCTGGTGGCGGAACGCCTGTCGTCGTTAAGTGGCTGTGCTTTTGATGTGCCGATGCAAAAAGAGAATCTTTAATGCGACGCATTACTGGTTTGCATAAAATATCTCTATTTCTAATGTTTATAATTTCTGCTGCAATCATACGGTTTAAGCATGGAAGAGGATGACAGTAATCCACAAAGAAATTTCCATTATCACATTGAAGAATGCTATCCTGAATATTGATGAGAGGAGTTTTAGTCTCTCGGCTAATTGCAAAAAGCGCCTTTTGATATGCGTGCTTGAGTCGTGGTAAAACTCTATCTAATTCCAATGCTTGATGATATCCTCCTTTTTTATACAATGCGCAGGCTTTTTGCAATTCAGCAGCTAGTGCTGTTCCTTGAATTTTCTTCAAAAAGAGGAGATGAATATCTGTTCTTCCCTCCCGATATTCTGGAAGAAAATGAGAAAATTCAGGAATTTTACGAATCTTATGACGCAAAAAGGAAAGCAAGGGGACTTATCACAAAAGGTGTCGCACCACTAAAACTCAAGCCTTTCTTTACCAAAAGAACTTATCTTACCATGAAATATGGTAATCTTCCCATGCCTGCAAATATGGCATTTTGTAATGATAAAATGGCAGTCATCTCATGGTCTGATAAACCAGTCGGTGTGTTAATCAAATCGAAAAAGATTGTCGAGAAGCAGAAAGAGTTCTTCATGTCGATTTGGAATGCGATGTAATACTACTATACCAGTGCCGCAACTTCTTTCAGAAACTTTTCAGGATTCTGCGTGTTGGCTACAGCAGATGAAACTAGAACACCTTTACATCCAAGCGTGAGTGCCGTTGCAACATCTGAACCCGTCGTGATGCCTGCGCCACACAGAGGTAAGCTTTCACTCTCCTTCATCACCGCAACAAACTTCTTCAGGAGGAGCGTGTCATATTCAGTAATGCTCTTGCCGGTTGCTATTAGTTTTTTATCTTCAAACGCTATCGCGTAGGGTTTCAATGGCAAGAGTTGCTTTACCACTGCAAGCGTACTTACACACACGACAAGTTTAAGACCGACCTCATTTGCGTGTTTGATTGTTTTTTTAATGTCTGCAAAAGTCAGAGGATGTTCAGAATGATTGAGCAGACTACCTGCCGCACCTGCGCCAATCAGGTGTTCGACAATCACTGAGCCTGTGCTTCGACCGACCTCCTCATAATCGACATGCTGAGCCCAAACAGAAAGAGTCGTGTTTTTTACTAGCTGAGCTAAATCAAGAAAAGGCACTGACACAATCGCCTTATTATAATAAATCTCAATCTTTCGCACTAAATCAAGAACCTGCGCCCCTGAAACATAGTTCTTAAAGTTAATAATTATCATAATTTACCTATAAAGATAAGAGAAAGAAGAGGATATAAAGCTTTCCAGAAGATTATTTAGTAAGAGAAAGGTCTTGTACCGCGTCTTTAAGGTAATCTGTAAATCCCAGAACAAATGAGTGTTCATGAACTTGGGTCTTGCAAAATGTGTATCGATGATCAATGAATGATTGCATCGGGAGAATGAGATTCAGGAGACTTTGATATATCTCATCAGGAGAAACATCTTCAAAAGTGCGCGTCTTGAGATGGTGTATACCGGTAAATTCTGAATCCATCTCTGAGATGCGTGAAGGAATAAGAACAATAGTAGAGGGGTAGCAAAAAACACTTGCCTGTGGTTTTCCTTCATCAAAAAAACGATGCGCCACCCCACCTTAAAAGGTGGGGTTTGAATAGGCGCTCGTTTTTTGGATGCTCAAGGAACCACTCCACCTTAAAAGGTGGAGTTTTCGTCAAGTTCCTTGACATAACAAAGATGATAAAGGCTTATGTTTGAATCAACGTGCGTACCTGAAGCTACAAGAGGCAATGATTTTGTTCTTTTCAATAGCCCTTCTTCTAAGCTGGCAGGTGCCACTGCTACTCTTTCAGGAAGTGTGAGCGTTCCCATGGATTAAGCTCTTAGCAGACAGATTTAAATCTTTTGGTCAGAATTCTTCTTTTGTGAGATCAAGCGGCTCGACTGGCGTATAGGTAATCTCAATATTGCCTCTAAAAATATACTCTTCCGTACGTTTTAAGGCAACATTTTTTTCATCAATAAATCTACCAAAATGGTAGCCAATTTCTTTCTTACGAAGCGTACCTTCGATAAGCTCACTAAACTTAGCTGCCCAAATCTGCGCTCCGACAATTTTTACTAAACCTCTTTCATCAGTTGTCTCTCCTCTGTGCACTTCTACACAATACATATCATTATCATTTTGCCGTGTGACAGAGATGCCTGCTCCATATCCGTGTTCACACGCAAGTCCTGAAACAACTTCTCGTGCGCGGTCTTCATAGTTACGAGAAAGCTCAAAGACGTTGAGTGTTATCTTCATAATTTTAAGATGAATAGAATGTTTTTAAACTATGTGGGTGATTTTTCACTACATGGATGGAGAAAACACAATCTTCCTTAGCTTCTCTGCTAGTTCAAGCGGTTTCTCGGCTTGCCAAACATTTCTTCCGACTGCGAGTCCTGCTGCGCCTGCTTGCATTATGTCTTTTGCATGTTGGAGAAAATCTGATTCACTTGTTTTCATGCCACCTGCGACGACTACTTTGCATCGTCCTGCTGATTTCACTGCCCACTTTAAGTCTGCCACATTACCGCCGTATTTTATTTTCACAATATCTGCCCCTATTTCCAAGCCTGTCCGAGATGCATAAGATAACATTTCCCTATTTGCATCTTGCTTCACACTTACACCGCGCGGATAAATCCAAACTACAACAGGCAGTCCATGTTTATGCGCTTCTTGTTCTATTTTCTCAAACTCCTCTAGCATCTCGGCCTCGTGTTCGCTCCCGATGTAGATTGTGTATCCGACTGCCGAAGCTCCGAAGTGTAGCGCTTCAGACACAGAGCAAAGCTGTCGCGCTATAGGCTCGCCCTTGTAAAGACTAGTCTTGCCGTTCAGTTTCAGGATTAAAGGCACCTTGCTCTTCTTTATCTCAGCAAGGTATTTTTCGACAATGCCTTTCTGAAAGACTACGGCATTGAATCTTCCACGTTTTGCAATATCAATTATATATAAAGGGTCAACGTTTTTGTCATTGAAATCGCTACTCGGCCCATGCTCAAGTCCCTGATCGTAGGCCAAAAAAAGCGCTTTTCCTTTCGTGGTGATTTTGTCAATTTTGATTTTCATTTCTTCTTTCCCTTAAAACCTACAACTTTAGCATACTCTGGCACAATATCTTTTGTAAACTGCTGCATGCCTTCTCTTGTCTTTGGATGCTCAAGTAATCTCTCTATAACTGACAAAGGCAAGGTGGCAATATCTGCGCCTGCGAGTGCCACTTCACGGAACTGCCTAACGTTACGGATGCTTGCTGCAAGAATCTCACAACCTTTTATCTTTTGTGTAGAAAATATTGTCTTACATTCTTTAATCAAGTCAACACCTGAGACAATACCCTTATCATTTCTCCATTTTCTTAATTTCTTCATGCCTTCTGCGGGAAAATAATCTTCTTTCTTGAATCGTGATTTATTAAGCTCTCGGATATAATCATCTTCTCTTCCTACAAATGGGCTTACTATCTTGGCTCCTGCTTTCGCAGCTAACAAGACCTGTTCTGGTGTGAAGATAAGAGTGCAGTTAATAGGAATACCTTGCTGAGTTAAGGCGTGAATTGCTCTGATACCGTCATAATCGCACTTTCCTGTATCTGCGATGCAAGGATTAACTGGAATTTTAATATAGACATTTTTTGCAATTGGATTAAACAGATGGTATAAATGAATTCCTTCGTGTACCATGTCTGTAAAATTAGTGCCAATCACTTCCAAACTCACAGGTTTTCCTTTTACCTCGCGTAAGAATTGGCTGATGTATTCCTTAATGTCGATTCTTTTTTTTTGCTTATGTAACTTCTCAACTGCTTTTTTAATTAAGCTAGGGTTTGTAGTCACCCCATCCAGCATGCCCCATTTCTTGGCTTGCCTAATTTCTTCAATATCTGCGGAATCAATGAATATTTTCATCCTCTTTACCTCTTTCTTTAATGGCTAGGAGATATTTAAAGCTGGTGTTGAGATTCATAGTATCTCTGCTTTGATACTTATAAAGACCATGCAAAGTATAGCACCTATAATCACAAAAGTTCTTGTTATAGAAAATTGCGTCAAAACGTATCCAAATTAACGCAATTATTCATAATTACTGATGTATCACAATAGAAACTCCAATCCTTACGTTATCTAGATACGATAAACCTGCGCGGGTTTAATGTCAAGAAATTCAGATGCCTAATACTTCGCGTGTTACCCATCCCGCACTAGTTGTACCATCTGTAACTTGTTTACCATACAGTTCCTTGCGAAGATTGGTGTAAAATTATTTACTTTTCTTGTCCAAAAGCAAAATTGATCGATATGTGTGGATTTATGGACGGACAATAATAGGGCTCTGAATTTACTCAAGATTCTTGATTTATAATGTTGCACTAAAATTTAAGTCATGTCGGACGAATTTAACATGGTTTAACCGACTTCCCTCGGTTGCACATCTTTCCGTCCAAATTTTTTCTTCAGATCTGTTCCGCTTCACTTTATTAGGAAATTAAACTTCCCTTAAGCCCTTCGTTATCTCATACATATATCCCTGCTCATCTGTCTCTACAATCCAGATAGCGACTTTGCCCTTACTGATGCAAACAGGAGATTCATGTGAGAGCACTTTCTGGTTTAATACTATGCCCAGTGTTTCCAATCCTGAAAGAATGCGCTGTCGCATTTTCGGCGCTCGCGAAATGCCTCCGCCAAGAATAAGGCAATCTAATCCATTTAGCGCGGCAACATACGCCCCTATTTGCTTGCGAATATGATATGCAAAAAAGTCCAGAGCAAATTGGTAACGTGCATCTCCTCTTTTTTCTCCTGCCAGTAGATCTCTGATATCGCTAAATCCAGAGAGTGCTTTCAATCCAGATTCATGTTCAAGCAGAGACAAAACTTGCCGCGGTGTCTTTTTCTCATGTTTGCAAAGGAAGGGAATGATTGCAGGGTCGATGCTTCCTGAACGTGTCCCCATGGGCAGACCTTCCAGAGGAGTAAATCCCATAGTCGTATCAACACTCTTGCCATTTCGAATCGCACAAAGACTGATGCCATTGCCAAGCTGACAGGTAATAACCTTCTGATATTTCTTTCCTGCATACTGTTCTGCTGCACGCAAGAGAGAAGCATGTGACAATCCGTGGAACCCATAGCGCATTATTTTGTATTTCTGTGCGAGTGCACGAGGAATTGCATAAGTATTTGCAAGTGCAGGCATCTTCGCATGAAACATCGTGTCGAAGCAGGCGATGTGTTTTGCCTTCAACTGCCGCATAAAAAAACGAATTAAAGTCATGCTCTGTGGTTGATGCAATGGAGCTAGAGGTGCAAGATTCTCTAAATTCTTCAGGACTATAGGAGTAATTCTTTGTGGTTCTGAATAAGAACCTCCATGTACTACGCGGTAAACCACAGATTTAATCTTTTTAAGTGCAACAAAATTCTCAAGTACATTAATTATTTCATTAGCTGCTTCAGTATAATTTCGGGCTTGCACCTTAATCCCTTGCATCTCCTGATATACTTTATTCTTTACAAATGAAAGTCGCGCGTTCTTCCCGATTGCATCAACAACACCATCAACCGCTATTGCTGAATTAAGATAAAGCCGAAATTTTACACTTGAGCTTCCCGCATTTATGATGAGGGTACTATTTCCATTGCCAGTCATTTATTTCCTGAGGGTCGTGCCCTTCTCGTACAATGTACGCATGATGTTCATCCAATTTCTTTTTACATGTAGCAACCAATCCTGCTGCTTTGCTTGCAATTGCTTTGTTTTGTTTGGCTCCGCGTGTTGCTGCTTCAATTATAAAATCATATCTACTAACCCCATTCCTGACGAGCATGTCAAATGGAGTTGTCGTTGTTCCGCTTTCAATATAACCTTTTGTAGAGAATCGCGCCAGATCAACGCTCTTAACACGATCGAATAAAATCTGCTTAATTGCAGAAGGATACCCATGAAACGCGAAGATTACCTCTTTGTCTGAAGTGAAAAGCTGAGTGAAAGCGAGTTCTGAAAGCGCATTCGGATATATTCCCTCTGCTCCCAAAACATTTAACTCACTGACATTCACGAATCGTATTTTTAGTTCAGGAAGTGAAGTTTTCAGAATTGATATTGCTGCAAGCATCTCCTGAGTTTGATAGTCGCCACATGCTGCCAGAACAATATCAGGGTTAGCATTACTAGCAAAGTCCCATATTGCTGCCCCATGCTTGGCTTGCTCAACTGCTTCATCATAACTTAACCATTGACGAATTATCTGCTTATCTGCCACTACAACATTAACACGATTTGTACTTTGCAATATGTGCTCTCCAACTACGAGGAACATATTTGCATCTGCAGGGAAATATAAGCGCACAAGCTGCTCTTCACGTGCCTTGTTCAATAAGGTAGTGATAAATCCAGGGTTCTGATGGCTGAAACCATTATGATCCTGCCGCCAACAGACAGAAGTAAGGATGTAATTAAGCGCTGAAACAGGGGTGCGCCAAGGATACTCTTGACTTGTTGTGATAAACTTCAAGTATTGACTTACCATACTATCAACAATAGGCAAGAAAGCCTCATAACTCGGGAAAATACCATGCCTGCCAGTTAAAACATAGCCTTGAAGCCATGATTGCAGAGTATGCTCACTTAACATTTCCATGACTCTTCCTTCTGGAGCGAGTGTTTCATCGTCATTAGAATGTGGCCAAGAATATGCTCGGTTTGTGACACGCAAAACTGCATCGAGGCGATTGCTTGCTAATTCATCTGGACTCATAATTCTGAAATTCCGCGCAGCAGAATTTTGAACCATGACTTCTGTTAAATATTGCGCAAAATTTGCAGTACTGCTCGCAGTCAGTGTTCCAGGTTTCTTTAACTTGACTGCGTATGCACGTGCATCAGGCAATCTTAATTGTACTCTTTTATCTCCCCCTATGGCATGAGGATTTCCTCCAATGCTTGCTGCTCCCTGAGGCACGAAACGCATTAACGATGCGTCAACCTTACCTTGTGGAAAAAGTTTTTGAGGTTGATATTTCCGCAGCCAGCGCTCTATTTCTTTCAAAGAATGTTGATTTGTCTTTGGGTCCTTGATTGGAACCTGATGGCTGCGGTAGCTTCCTTCTATACGTTCACCATTGTGGTTTTTAATACCTGTCCAGCCTTTTGGGGTTTTAAGAATAATCATCGGCCAGTTCGAAGTTCCCTTAATTCTTTTCTGACGCGCCTTTTGTTTAATTTTTTGAATTAAGGCATGTGACTTCTCAAGCGCGCTTACCATTTCATTATGCGAAGTCCCGACAAAGAAAGGAGTGTAGCCATATCCTATAAACAACCTGCGCAATTCACTATCGCTCATTGTGCCGTAGATACTTGGGCTATTTATTTTATAACCATTAAGATGAAGAATTGGAAGCACTGCGCCATCTCCTGCCGCATTGAGGAATTTTGTACTATGCCATGCTGTTGCAGTCGGTCCTGTTTCTGCTTCACCATCTCCGATAATTACTGCGACCAATAAATCAGGATTGTCAAATGCTGCTCCGAACGCAGTGCCTAACGCATATCCAAGCTCTCCGCCTTCATGGATGCAACCGGGCACACCTGGATTAAGATGGCTTGGGAAACCTTCTGGCCAGCAGAATGATTTGATAACTCGACCTAAACCTTCTGCATCATGAGTTAAATCAGGATAGTATTTTTGCAAACTGCCTTCAAGATATAAGTGCGCAAGAACAGCAGCGAATCCGTGCCCAGGTCCAGCCAGCAATAAAATCTGTTGTTCTTTTTTGAAAGCGAGAAGATTGAGGTGGGTGTAGATGAAGTTTATACCCGGGCAAGTTCCCCAATGTCCCAGCAAGGCATCTTTAATATCTTTCTTTTGTAATGTTCTTTCCAACAGAAAATTGTCTCTAAGATATATTGCAGCTGCTGCAATGTAATTTGTTGTCGTCCAGTAGCGTTCTGCCCATGCTAGTTCCTCTTTTTTAAGCACCATACGATTCTATCCTCTTATTGTCGATAGCAGTTATATACCTTTCGCTGAAGCAAATATATTTCCCAGAGATGGCTAACTTATTATTATCGGGGAAGCTTGATGATACGCTTCTAGGGCTTCGCGCATTTTTTCATGAGATTCAGAATATAATGTCATGAGCTTTTCTTCTTTATTTACTCGATATCCTTTATGATGCTCAAGATAAATTCCTGCACCTATGTCGATAGGACAACCCAAGATAGAGGCAATACGATTTATCCCTTTATTGTCTATATGCCGAATTATTCCACCTCGCGGCGCGTTTATGGTTTTATGAAGTCCCGCAACCTTTAATGGCTTATTTGTTGCACCTTGTGCCGCGATAATCTCCTCAAACTTTTTGGCTGCTTTTCCCGAATCAAGAATATCTTTGGCTAATCTCTTACCTTCACCTTTATTTTGAGTATGCATCAGTTCTAGTATCTCTCCTGCGAGATAGAGAGATTTCTCTTCCAAGTCAGTGGGAGGCTCGCGACGATGTAAAACCTTCAGGACGTCTATCATCTCCAGCACCGGGCCAATGCCATTGCCTATGGGCTGGCTTCCATCTGTAAGCAGCACGCGCATAATCAATCCAAAGTGCCTGCCAACACGAAGGAATTTCTCTCTTAGGATTATGCCTCTCTGCTTTGTCACTTTCGCGCCATTTCCGTAAGGAATGTCAATAACTACGTGCGTGCTTCCTGCAGCAATCTTCTTAGAAAGTATAGAAGCGATTAACTGCGAGTCAGGGTCAAGACGGAGAATGCGTTCTATGCGAATCAGTTTATCGTCTGCAGGAGCGAGACCGAGAGAGCCCCCCCAAGCGAGGCAGGCACCGTTTTCATTTACTATTCTTTGTAATTCTGAGGTTGAGAGGTCTACGCGTGAAAGTGTCTCAATCACATCTGCAGTGCCTGCTGCAGAGGTAATTGCTCGTGATGAGGTCTTAGGCATTACAATACCTGCTGCTGCGCATATTGAAACGATTATTGGAGTTGTCCTATTTCCTGCAATTCCACCTATACAATGCTTGTCAGCTACCAATTTTGAATGCCAACGAAGGACTTTTCCAGTACTATACATAGCTTCAGTCAAATGAATTGTCTCGTTATGAGTCATTCCGTTGCGATACACACCGACAATAAACTCGGATATCTCTGCCTCTGTCAAGGCGTTGTTTACTATGTCCTCTATTATTATCTGAATCTCTTTCTTTGAAAGCGGTTTTCCGTTCATTTTCTTGGCGATATAAACTGCACTCCTAGGTCTTGGCATGAGAATGACTTCAACGTATTCCCCGTTTTTTACAGTGAGATAAGAAAGGATATCATCTGTAAGTGCGACTTCTCCTTGTTTAAGAAAACCTGTGACTAAATCTACACGCGCTTGTATCTTGGAGCCCTTCTTTGCAACTTGAATTCTGTCCCCTACATTGATGTCGGATGCGTTTGCATCTTCGTGACAAAGAAAAGCTATTGGTCTGCCTGCATCAACCTCAAATTTTTTTACCTGCAACCTCATTTATCTGCAAACTTTAACTTAGTTTTTATATCTTCCGTATTTGGCACATCTGGAGTTATTGAGACTTCGAGAATTCTCTTATCTCATGCATCCTCCCATGCTTCAGCAGGGAGTAACATGGATTCTCGAGAGTGCTCAAGAACCCAAGCACGCCCCGTGCTTCACAGGCGGGGTTCTTGACATTAATTCTCAATTATTGCTGCAGGGCGCATGAAAAGATATTTTTCTCTTGTTACCCTTATATAGTAATATATTAAATACATAAAGTCTTATTAATCTAATCTACCTTCTTTTATTATGCCTCTGTCACTCGCACTCATTGAACAACGTCTGCAAGAGCTTGACAGCTGGGCAATTGAAGGCGCGACTGATTTAGTTAAGGAATACCTCTTTGAAAGCTTTATTGAATCAATAGATTTTGTTAACCAAGTTGCACAGATTGCCGAGAAACACCAGCATCATCCTACTATCTTAATAAATTATACTTCTGTCAGGCTTACGCTGTCTACACATAGCGACCATGCACTAACTGAAAAAGACTTTGACCTTGCGAAAGCAATAGACAGTATTGACAAGCCTCATGTTTAAATATTGGGAAGGATTCTGAAAGAAATGAATCTTATCTTCGCATTCATACTTGTCGCGCTTGCGTTTCCTGTCGGATTCTGGATTGCGTGGCTTGCCCGAGATGAGCTGATTTCTGGAAGAAAATGGTTCCGTATTCTTATAATTACAGGGATTGCAATTTTGATTGTATTTCTTTCTGCCCGTGAATACGCTGCTACTGGAACAGGGGTTGTGATAAGTATTATCTCAGGCATTGCGTATTGGAAGAGTTATGACAGAAAGTGGACTAAAAAATGGCGCTGTCAAAAGTCTGAGTGTAAAGTATAAAAAGCAAGAGAACGAAGAATTTCTATGTATAAACCACAAGAAACTGAAAAGGAAATTCTGGCATTTTGGGAAGAAAGAAAGATCTTTGAAAAGTTGCGGAAGAAAAACGAGGGAAAGAAACGATGGAGCTTCATTGATGGACCAATTACCGCGAACAATCCCATGGGGGTTCATCATGCCTGGGGAAGAACTTACAAGGATATGTTCCAGAGATATAAGGCAATGAATGGATTTAATTTGAGGTATCAGAATGGATTTGATTGCCAAGGTTTATGGGTTGAGAGAGAGGAAGAGAAAGACCTTGGACTGAAAAACAAGGAAGATATTGAAAAATTTGGGATTTTGAATTTTGTGAATGCGTGTAAGAGAAGAGTTGAAAAGTTTTCTAAAATTCAGACGGAGCAGTCGATAAAATTAGGGATGTGGATGGATTGGAAAGATAGCTATTATACTATGTCAGATAAGAACAACTTACATAACTGGCATTTGATAAAACAGTATTCTGATAAAGGATGGCTTTACAAGGGAAATGATTCTGTCCCTTGGTGTTGGAGATGTGGAACGGCTAGTTCTAAACATGATATTGTAACTGAAGGGTATAAAGAAGTTACTCATAATGCGGTATATATGCAATTTCCCTTGAAGAAAAATCCTGATGAATACTTTCTAATTTTTACTACCACTCCTTGGACAGTTCCAGTAAATGTTGCCATTGCTTTAAATCCCAATATTGAGTACGTTAAGATTGAAAATGAAAGTGTCAAATATTGGATTGCCGAGTCTAGACTCTCTGAGATTCAAGGAGATTATAAAATTCTTGATAAAAAAGCGGGGAAAGAATTTGAAGGAGAGGAATATATTATGCCCTATGCGAGTTTTGAGGAGCAAAATAATTCTCCGCATAAAGTCGTTTTGTGGGATCTTGCTTCTGGAGAAGAAGGAACTGGAATAGTTCATATTGCTCCCGGATGCGGAGCAGAAGACTTTGATTTAGGGAAAAAAGAAAATCTTCCCGTGATATCTCCTCTGGACGAAGCTGGAGTTTATAAGAAAGGATTTGAGAATTTTAGTTTAAAAAAATATTCTCAGGTTAACAAAGAAGTTCTTTCTGATTTAGAGCAAAGAAGATTTGTATATAAGATAAAAAGCATAAGGCATAGATATCCTCATTGCTGGAGATGTGGGGAAGAGCTTGTATTTCGAGTGGTTGATGAGTGGTATATAAAATCAGAAGAAATACGAAATAGGATAATTAGTGAAAACAAGAAAATAAACTGGTATCCTGAATATGGGAAGAAAAGACAAGAAGAGTGGCTGAAGAATATGGGTGATTGGTTGATTTCAAGAAAAAGATATTGGGGGTTGCCCTTACCTATATGGGAATGTGAGTGTGGAAATATTGAAGTTATTGGAGGTATTGAGGAGTTGAAAAATAAGGCAGTTGACAAGACAAAAGTGGAATCTCTTCCAGAAATTCATAGACCGTGGATAGACGAGATAAAAGTTAAATGTAGATGCGGGAAGGAGATTTCAAGAATTAAAGACGTAGGAGATGCTTGGCTTGATGCTGGAATTGTTCCATTCTCAACTCTTAATTATTTAAGCGATAAAGAGTATTGGAAAGAGTGGTTTCCTGCTGACCTTATTTCTGAAAGCATTCCAGGACAATTTAGAGGATGGTTTAACGCATTGCTCTGGGCTTCTGTCACTCTTACAGGAAAAACTCCATTTAAAGCACTATTTGGGTACGAGACTGTGAAAGATGAGCGTGGTGAGGAGATGCATAAGAGCAAAGGCAATGCAATCTGGTTCGATGACGCTGTTGATAAGGTCGGCGCAGACCCTATGCGCCTCCTGTACATGCTGCAAGATCCTGCACAGGAACTTCGGTTTGGATTCACTGTTCTAAAGGAGCCTATGAATAATCTCCTTATTCTTCACAACCTAAACAAATTGCTTGAAGCAGGAGATAGTGTTTCTTCCAAGAGAGCGGAAGATAGATGGATTATAAGTAAGGCTCATTCACTTGTAAAGAATGTGAGTAAAGAATTAGAAAACCTACATCCGCACCAAGCAATACGCGCCATTCAGAATTTTTGGCTGAATGATTTAAGCAGAGGCTATGTGCAATTAGTAAGAGATAGGATTGCCGAGAGAGATATGAAAGCACAGAGTACGCTTCGTACAGTATACATCATCGTTGTCAAACTTGCTGCGCCATTTATACCTTTTCTGACAGAGATGATATGGCAGGACTTAAGAAAAAAGGATTTTGCCGATGAGGAGTCAGTGCATCTTTCTGAGTGGCCGCAAGCAGAGAGCAAAAAGATAGACAAAAATCTAGAGCAACAATTTGTGCAGGCATTAAAACTAATAGAAATAGGTTTCGCTGAGAGAGACAGATTAAAGATAGGGTTGCGATGGCCTCTCGCTTCAGTTACGCTATCTGAAGCAAAAGCTGTTTTTGATGGAAACAATTCAAGAGAGTTCCAGGAGATTATTGCGCGCCAGCTCAACGTTAAGAAGATTATCATCGGCAAAAGGAAAGAACTTTCTGCTGATTTCGATACTGAAATGACTCCTCTCCTCGAAGCGGAAGGATTTGCCAGAGAATTGAGCCGAAAAATACAGGCAGAGAGAAAGAATGCTTCGCTCAAAAAGGGCGATTTGATTGATCTTGTAGTGTACTGTGATTCCGCTCTTCGGACCATGCTAGAGACTCATAAGGAGACAATAAAAGAGAGAACTAACTCAAAAAAAATATCTTTTATCGACTATAAAACTCCAAATGGTGCAATTGTATTTACTATACGAGAGAGAAAAATAGCTATCAGTTTTTCGTAATTTTTAGAGAGTACTCTAGAAAAGATTTAAATACTATCGCAATCTAAAAATAGGATAGAGGATGATTAACGCAGGATGATTATCAAAGAAGAATTTTTGAGCAGGCTTCGGAAGATATTTGATTTAAATCTTTATGAAGCTCGTGTCTGGACAGCTCTTCTTTCTCGTGGTGTTTCCACTGCCGGTGAGTTAAGCAATATATCGGATGTACCAAGAAGCAGGACTTATGACATTTTAGAGTCTCTTGAAAAGAAAGGATTTATAGTTATGAAGATTGGCAAACCCATCAAGTTTGTTGCGCTAAAGCCTGAAGAAGTAATTGAGCGCGTTAAGAAGAATCTGGTAGTTAATGCGCAGGAAAAGAGTAAGCGTCTGGAGAAGCTCAGAAATGATGAAGTTCTTAGTGAACTGAATAATCTCTACACGAATGGAGTAAAATTTGTTGAGCCATCTGACTTATCCGGAAGTTTAAGAGGCAGACAGAACATGTATAACCACCTAGATATGATGATTCGTTCTGCAGAGAAGACAATTACACTTGTGACAACCGCCGAAGGACTTAATAGAAAGCTTGAGATACTCTTATCTTCTTTTGAGAAAGCTAAGAAGCGTGGAGTAACTATCCGTATTGCTGCCCCGATTTCACAGGAGAACTTGAAAATCGCGCGAGAATTTTCAAAGGTTGCAGAAGTTCGAAGCGTTGAAGGCTTTGAGGGAAGATTTACTATTGTTGATTCTGAAGAGATTGTGTTCATGCTCCTAGATGATAAATCTGTACATCCTAACTATGATGTTGCTGTTTGGCTTTCTACAGAGTTCTTTGCCCGTGCTCTTGAACAAATGTTTGAGCTCGCATGGAATACATTTACACCATTGAACAAGCTTAAGTTTTGATTCTTAAATACTGCAAGGCAGATTTATAAATATACAACGCATCGAGAAGATATGTTCGTAGATGTACATTGTCATCTTGACCTTTGTGAGAAAGAGGGTGAATTGAGTGGTTTTATTGAAAGGGCACGGAGTTCTGGAGTAAGAGTCATGATAGCGCAAGGAGTCAACCCTGCATCTAATCGTCGTATTCTTGCGTTAGCTAAACAGACAAAAGAGATAAGAGCAGCTCTTGGTTTGTACCCTATAGATGCCCTTACTTTAACTGACCAAGTCATCGACAAGGAGCTGGACTTTATCCGAGAGAAAAGAAATGACGTGATTGCTCTGGGAGAGATAGGAATGGATTTTAAGGAAGATGAAAAAGAACATGAACGACAGAGAGAGATTTTCAGGAAGATTGTGATGTTGGGCAAAGAATTAAAGAAACCTTTGATTATCCATTCACGAAAAGCTGAAATAGAATGCATTGAAATGCTTGAAGAGATGAAGACAGATGAAGTCATAATGCACTGCTTCTCTGGAAAATGGAGGCTGGTAGAACGCATTGTCGAAAATGGATGGTTCGTGACTGTTCCGACATCTGTAATAAACAGCGATCATTTTCAACGCATTGCGAGAGAGATACCTTTGAAGAACCTTTTCTGTGAGACTGATGCTCCTTACCTTCATCCCGATAAACAATGGCCTAACGAACCTGCTTTAGTTGTGCGAGCGTACCAAAAGCTTGCTGAAATTAAAGGTCTCCCTCTTGAAGATGTGCAGAGCGTGCTTGAGAGGAATTATGAGAGATTGTTTGGGAAAATTTGACGGGTAATATAGATTTAAATAGTTTCAAACTTTTTTGAATATATAGGTAAGGCTCTAGCAATAACTGGTTTTGTATTCTCATTGGTTTTTGCATTGATGTTTATTTTAAATCTTTCCTCATTAGCATGGGTTGGATTGATATCTACTATCGTCGGATTTGTTCTAAATCTTATTGTTCTTATTAAAAAATTTGCAGGTAAAAAATTTGCAGTTTTGGGAATAATATTCAATGTTTTTTTTGCAACATTATTTTATATTATGCCTATATATTTAGGATAATCCTACAATGAATAAAGAAAAAAATATACCTGTGATTATCAAAGCGATATCAACTATTATCTTCTTGGAATATATTTTCTTTATTGGTATTTCTGGAATGGTCTTGCTGGAATTTTTTGCGTCTTTGTTATTCTTTGGAGGGGCTGCTTCAGCCTATAGTCTGAGATATGAATTATTATCTAATTTTGGGCAAATTCTTATTGGGATAGTGAGTTTAATCTTATTTATTTTAAGCATCTTTGGATTCTTTAATTCATTTTCTTTAAGAAAAGGTGTGGACTCGAATAAATTATGGTCTGTGATTTGTTTGATTCTTACAAGCTTAAGTTTCTTTATCTTAGTGGTCTTTCTCTTTGAAAACGAAATTGAATTTTTAATATACTCTTCTTACCTCTTTCTTATAATTAATGTTCTGACTAGCTTATACTTAATTTTTAATCAATTTATATCCAGTAAAAAGTGAAGAGATTTTCTAATTATTCATACAATGATTTGTATCAAAGTTTTTATAGCACAATCCTAATTTTTTTACTGAACTTGTAGAAGAGTTTAAAAAGCTGAAGAACTGTTTATTCAAATGAATAAGGTCTTCCTTGGGATAATTATTGTTTCTTTAGTGGGACTAAGTATTTTAGCCTCTGCAGAGATTTCCGAAGACTTTGGAGGAAGCCACGAAGTTTACTTAGAGAAAGGTTGGAACCTTGTTTCAGTATATGCACCATCTTCAGACCTTTTCGATGTTAGAGGAAATAAGGAAGTAATTAATTCTCTTAGAGAAAAGGGCATAACTTCTATATTTTTTTATGATAAATACAATGAAAAGTACATTCAATTATATCCAGATAATCCATCTAAAGAATCTAATGTTCAAAACTATTTCTTAAATATGGGGGACCCTGAAAAGGGAGGAGATTTGGGAAAATATGGTGCATTTGCTAATTCTGCAGTCTGGGTTTATTCAGAAAAACCACAGTTATTGAAGTATTATTCTGTTGATGGTCCTTTGTACGTAAAAGATGTTAAGCTCAAAAAAGGATGGAACTTCTTGGCTACAACACCAGAATTCAAGATGAAAAAGCTTTCTCAAATAAAAGGAACTTGTACCTTTGAGAAATACGCTCTTTGGAAGAGTGAAGAACAAAAATATGTCATATTTTCTGCTGGAGAACGAATTAATGTTGAAGGAAATTCTATTATATTAGATGATATTATACCTGCGGACTCAGATTCAGATGTAGGAAAGGGCTTTTTAATAAAAACAACCAATGACTGCCAATTAGGTTCAGACTTTGTAAGCCCCCCAACAATACCAAATTAAAATGATAAAAACAAGAAGAGGTATGAATGGATGGATTTGGTTTTTGATAATTATAGTTTTAATAGCTATTATCAGTATTTACTTTTGGCTTTCCGATGGCAGTGATGGTGGAAGTTCAGTAATAAGTGGAGGTAATTCTATACCTCAGCCACCAGCGTTACCTACTGAATGATCTGATTAAGCTCAAACACCGATTTTTTTATAAAGCACTATTAGATTAAATATTGTGGTAAACGTAATGATTGTTGATGACGGAGCACGAGGGCATGCTCTTGCCAAAGCATATCTGGAGAACAAATATGTCGGGAAAGTCATTGTGGCTCCTGGAAACGAAGGAATGCGTGATGATTTTATTAACGAACCGAAAGGTTGTAGGTATAAGAATATGATTATACCTGAAGCGAGAGGGCAGCTTAAAAATCCGCACACTATTCTTAATTTGGCGCGGGAATACAAACCTGACTTAATTGATGTCACGCAGGACGATGCTCTTTCTCTCGGGACAGTAGATATATTACAAAAAGAAGGATTTTGTGTTTTCGGACCTACACAAGATTCTGCACAGATTGAATGGGATAAGGTCTGGGCGCGTGAGTTCATGACACGACATGGTATCCAAACTCCTGAATATCGCTCTTTTTCTATAAGTGAGGACTCTGTACCTTATGCTCTTGACCTTCTGCGTAGACATGAGAAAGTATTCTTCAAAGCCGCTAAACTCTATAAAGGCAAGGGGGTGGTAGAGGCGCATGATGAAAATAGCGCACGAGCAGCAATTGCAGAACTGGGGACAATGGGAGGGGCGGCAGAGAAGTATCTTGTAGAAGCAGGGCTAAGTGGTGAGGAGTTCTCTTACTCTGTAATTGTCGATGGTAATAATCTCTTAAGTTTTCCATCAGCACAGGATAACAAGCGAGTGTTTAATGGTGATAAAGGTAAGAACACAGGAGGAATGGGGGCGAACTCTCCTGCTCTGGTAACCTCTGGATTAGAAGGAAGGATTGTGCGTGAGATTATACGCCCAGCAGTGTTAGGTCTTGCGGCAGAAGGCAGACCTTATAAAGGAATTTTATATCTGGGCGGCATCTATGATTTTACAACTGGAGTCATCGGAGTCATTGAGTTTAATGCACGTTTTGGAAACCCCGAATGCCAAGTTATCTTGCCTGGAATTGCTATAAATGAAGGAAGCACAGATTATTTAACACTGGTAAGTGATGCACTCGCTGGAAATCTAAATAAAAGTGGATTCTTCATGGATGGACTTTCCCGTGTATGCATTGTAGGTGCGTGCAGAGGATATCCTGAAGATTACAGCGGCGTGCTTGGACAACGATTAAGAATCGACTACAAACATCTGCCTAAAAATGTACATTTACTAAGTGCAGGCGCAGGAGTTCGAGATGGCAAATTGTATGCTGCCGGCGGCAGAGTGTTCAACTGTGTTGCTTCTGGAGAGGATGTAATCGAAGCGCGGAGGACCACATTGCAGGCAATGGCTTGTTGCTCAATTGACAGAAATGGACTTCATTATCGAAGCGATATTGCTTGGAGAGATATTGAAAGATTGTGTGGCTTTGAGAGAAGCTTGGAGAGATATTGAAAGATTGTGTGGCTTTGAGAGAATAGAGGCATAACATTAAAAATTCTGATTTTCTTCAGAGAAGATGAAAGATTCTGATATTTATTCTTTGTCGGAGAAGAATAAAATGAACTGTCCCACAACTCTAAACAAACAGTAGCGCCACGTAGTATCTGGAAATGATAGTGCTTCTCTTGTTCTTGCAGGTCCTGGCTCAGGAAAAACGCGAGTTTTAGTGCACCGCGTCGCACACTTAATTGATAAGGGTGTTAAACCTGAAGAAATCCTCCTTTTGACTTTTACTAATAAGGCTGCAAAAGAGATGCTGCAAAGAACGGAGGATTTACTAAAGAAGAAACCATCTGGATTGATTGGGGGAACATTTCACCATGTGGGAAACCAAATTCTGCGAAGGCATGCACCTATCGTAGGTTTACAGCCTTATTTCTTCATTATCGACCGTGTCTACAACTGACAACTCTCTCAAAGAAGATAACCTCTTCTCTCGCGTCGCCAGCTCTTTACTTATATCATCGTCTGACATTCTTCTTGTTACTTCATATAACTCAATACCCATTGAGACAAAGCATTTATAATCTATATCCTCAAAAAGATGAACTGCTGTGCCTTTCAGCCCACTCTCAGAGATAGACTAATCATCAATTATTGAAGCAAGATGCTCTTTTCTTACTCCCTTTTCTTTTACGTAATAACATCCCCGTGTCATATAAGATTTCTAAGATGTCTCTTTAAATAGATTTTGGTGTTAAAAATTAGCGTGCCTTTGTGCAAAGAAACTTATTTAAATCATGTTTTTTTCAGATATGTATGAGTAAGAAAGGAGTGATTGTTCTCGTAATTATTTTTGTACTACTTGGAATAGCAGTTTATGTCTTTTCCCCTTTTATTATGTCTGGAAGAAACAGTGCTAACTCTGCCAATGTACCTGAAGTAAAGATAAGTTATAGTAACTTTGAGGAACAATTGATGAGGCAATCACTCGTACAAGATATTCCTGAGAATGGAGCCATGGTGTTGCGTTTCTACAACTATAAATCGGGAGCGCAGGCGTGGGAAAACTCTTATATATTACAGAAAGGAGATGTGCAAAAAGGAACTCTTGAAGATGCAGATATAACAATTTCCATGCATAGTAAATATCTTGAGACATTGACCAATAAGAATCTGTGCGCGACAATCATCACTGCTAAAGGTAGTGGAGATGTTTCTATTGATACGGGAATTTCGGATGCTAGTCTCGCATGGAAGTATCGTTCCATGCTGAAATATAAAGAGTGTTTGGGGATTTAAATCAGAGCAAAGATTAAATACTCCTCTTTGCTTTGATATGTATGAAGGGTATGGATTCAAGGCGCGGACTTGCAGGTTTGGCAGTTGTTTTTGCTGCCATATTTGTCTGGATTATTATTGTAACGCTCTGGTATCGCCCTGCATCGCTTCTTGACCTAACTGACCAGACCAATATGTTTATCACCTTGTGGTGGACCGCAATCTGCGGCATCTGCGTGTTCATCGGACTGCGGATGGAAAAGAGCCGCAAAATGTAGTCTCCGCGACATTCTTAAATACTCTTCCATTCTTTATTTAGCATGCAAAAAAAGAGGGTATATGTTGGACTGGTAGTTTTTATTCTTATCATTATTGTCATTACATTCTCTGGTCAAAAGGAGGCAAGCGAGACAAAACTCTCTGCTCAAGAAAACACTACAATAACTGAACAAGGTCTTGCTTCTTCGTGTAATGCTGACATTGAGTGTGTCCCTGCTTCATGCTGTCATGCACGTTCGTGTGTTTCTGTTTCTGAAAAACCGGTTTGTAATGGGGTTCGGTGCACACAATCTTGCGAGCCAGACACACTTGATTGCGGACAAGCACGTTGTGGATGCGTGCAGAATAAATGCAAGGTGGTGAAAGGATGAGTAAAATATCATTTATTTCTCTTGTGATTGTATTTGTTCTTCTTATACTGGGTGCTGCTCATGCTCTAGGAGAAGAGAAAAAAGGGCAGAATTTAAATCAAAAGATTGAAAATAGCGTTTATGAAAACGCTCTTCATGAAGAAAAAGTGCATGTCTTTATTAGACTAAATACTACTGGTGATAGTAGAAAGAATTTTAATTCACGCGTACTACAGGAAGGAATTACCAAGGGACTAAATGTGGAGCAGCTAGAATACACATTCGATGGTTACGTTTCTGCGTTTGTAACCTCTGAAGAACTTGACGCACTTCAGGACAATGCTGAGGTTACTCGCGTAGAAAAAGTGCGCACTCGATATATATCTCTACAAGATTCAGTTCCTCTTATAAATGGAACTCAGACCTATCATCTACAAGCTAATGGTTTAAATCTTACTGGGAGCGGCAGAGCAATTTGTATTATTGACACCGGCATTAATTACACTCATCCTGACCTTGGCGGCTGTTATGGAAATAACAACGCCTCTTCAACATGTAAAGTTCTTGGTGGCTATGACTTCGTTAACTCTGACAGTAATCCTTATGACGATAATGGCCATGGAACGCATGTCAGCGGTATTGCTGCTGCAAATGGAACGATTAATGGCGTTGCGTCTGGAGCAAAGATTATTTCTATCAAGGCATGTGGTGCAAGCGGAAGTTGTAGTGACGCAGATATTATTAGCGGAATTAACTGGTGCGTTGGTAATGCAAGCCTCTATAATATTAGTGTAATTACTATGAGTTTAGGAGATCCAACTAATAATACGGTATATTGTAACAATGACCCAATAGCTGCTTCGATTAATACTGCAGTCGGAAACAACATCCCTGTAGTCATCGCTGCAGGGAACAATGCAAACATCACAGGAATCTCCGCTCCATCCTGCGTTCAAAATGCAACTGCAGTTGTAGCGACTACTAAAAGCGACGGTGTTGCATCTTACTCCAGCAGAGGTTTACTTGCCCCCCTAACAGCTCCTGGTTCAAGCATCAACTCTACATATATAGGTACAAACCCCTATGCATTATCTTCGGGTACTAGCATGGCGGCACCGCATGTTGCAGGTATAATTGCAGTGCTTGCAGAATATTTGAATCTCACTAATCAAATACGCACTCCTGCACAACTTGTAGTAACTTTAAATATCACTGGAAAGCAAATTAATGACAGCGCAACTAATTTTAGTTACTCGCGCATTAGACTTTATGATGCAATCATCTCGCTCGACGCGACTGCGCCCAATATTACTTTGGCAAGTCCTGCTAATGGGACTTCATCATTGAATGTAAACCAAACATTCCGTTGCAACGCCACAGATTTGTCCTTGCGCAACGTGACTCTCTTTGTCTGGAATTCCTCTTCAAGCATCATCAATCAGAGCGTGCGTACAATATCTGGTAACAATAATGCTGCTGAATTTAACGCCACCAATCTGACGAGAGGCACTCACCAGTGGAACTGCTTGTTTACTGATGAGAATAACAATATAGCTTTTGCAGCACCAAATCGGACGATTACTGTTGCAGATTTAACTACTATGCTGGCTGCTCCTTCTAATGAGGTAATTGTCTCATCCAACCAAACTCTTTCGTGCAATGCAACTACAACGGCGACATTGAGCAATAGTACTCTTTATGTTTGGAACAGTACAGGAGCGCTAATTAATATGACTATACAGAACATAAGCGGCACGCTGAACACGACAAACTTCAGTTATAACTTTCTAAACGAAGGAGTACATTCATGGAACTGTCTTTTTGTCACTAGCACAAACCTAGAGCAATTTGCAGAAACTAATTTTAGTGTTACATACGATGTGACGCGTCCAAGAGTAAATATCACAACGCCTGCAAACAATAGCTGGCAAAATAGAGGCAATCTAAATGTTACACTAAATGAGAATGGAAGTTGCATTGCTAGTTTTACAGGAGGCGTAACAAACATTACATTAAGCAGTACTGACAATCGTATCTTCAATGCGACTAATTCTACTCTGACACATGGAACAAACTATGATGCTTCTTATTACTGCAACGACAGCGCAGGAAACTTTAATAGAAGCACAGTACAATCATTCACAGTAGATCTTACGGGACCTAATGTTACTCTGATTGCCCCAAATAATTCATATAATCTAACAACCAGTTCAACCACTATTGTTTTTAACTATAGTGTTGTTGATGAGATTAACATAAGCTCTTGCTCGCTTATTCTGAACGGAGTCGTTAATCTAACAAACAGCAGTATCGCCAATACCACTGCAAACCATAGCTTCACGCAGACTTTAAGCCCTGCATCATATACTTGGATAGTGAACTGTACTGACGAGGCGGGAAACATAGGCAATAGCAGTGCGCGAACTTTCACTCTCAGCGCACCTACAAGCGATAGCGGAAGCAGTAGCAGCAGTAGCGGAGGAGGCGGAGGAGGCGGAGGAGCGGCAACTATTACTGGTACAACTTATCTTCCTACTCTTAGCGATGCACAGCAAGGATATACTAGATCTTTGAAACCAAGCGATAGCATTAAGGTGGCTATTCCTTCTGTTCCCAGCACAGTTGCAGGAGGTGGAGGGGGCACGCTGAACACGACAGAGCATACGGTCACGGTGGATAATGTAACTGCCACGAGCGCATACATCACTGTGCGAAGCAATCCTATAAAGATTGTTTTGGATGTAGGTCAGAGCACCAAGCTTAACTTTACATCTGCAACGCATTATGACTTGTTCGTCAAGCTTGAGAACATCGTAAACACAAACGCAAATATTACTGTCAAGGTAATCTCTGAACCAATCCCCGCTTCTACGATTACTTCATCGCAATCTGGAGCCGTTAATAATACTGGCAATACTACGGCACAAAACAATCAAAATGCAACATCTTTCGGACAAGGAGATAATAGCAAGACGCGCCCGCGCGTCTGGATTATATCGCTTATAGTTTTATTCATTGGTGGGATTATCGTAGCTATTAGCATATATTTGTTTAAGTATTGGCGCGGATTCAAAGAGAAAACAGATACTTCTGATAACGTGGAAAGTCATTAGGCATGTTATGTCAGGGAACCTCAAGAATGTTTTGTGTTTGCATTCTTGACGGCGCTCAGAAATTGGAATTTCTGACGTGCTACGGGGTATTACACCCAGTTTGAAATAAAAATCCCGCCTACAAAAGCTAAACCAACTACAATTATTCCAAGCCACCCTTTGACAAAAAAAGTAAATAACTATCTTGTAATGCTACAGTTTGCTTGTGGATTAATTACTTGGCGTTCGTGCCTTTGTGGATAGGCACTAAGACTTTTTGATTTTCAATGGAAGCCTGCTGTTAATCTTCGTGGGAGGGTTAGGATAGCTATTCCTAAGTTTGACTTCCAGAGCTTTTTAGTTGGCATTTCTGCTGAATAACGGAGATGAAGGGCACAGGGGGGTGGGCTTCGCTTCCGTTAATATTCTTATACCTATAATTAGAGCGAATAACGGAGTAATGGAATATATTAGTGTTCTTTCTCAATGTTCTTTACTTATAGATACTTGTTAACTAGCAAAGAAAGGTTTATAAAGCCCTTAATCTAATAGAAAGCATGGAAAAGAATAAGCTAAGAGAAGTTTTACATGATCAACAAGCTTTGTTTGATAAAGTAAACGATCTTATTGAAAGAGAAGTTTCTTTAAAGGATTATATGAAAGGAAATGAAATAGTAATTATAACGGGCATTAGACGATGTGGAAAAAGCTCACTTTTGAAACTCATTTCAAAAAAACTTAATGAAAAATTTATTTATATGAATTTTGATGATATAAGGCTCACGGATTTTAAAGTAGAAAATTTTGAAGATATAGAAGAGATAGTTTCAGAGATATATGGAATAAAAACAAATGTGATTTATCTTTTGGATGAAGTTCAAAATGTGCCTTCTTGGGAGAGATGGGTAAACAACCTCTATGCGAAGAAGATTAAGGTTTTTGTTACTGGTTCAAACTCTAGTCTTCTAAGTTCTGAGATTTCCACATTTCTAACTGGTAGAAATAAAGTCATTAAACTATATCCTTTTTCTTTCAGAGAGTTTTTGCTATTCAAAAAGATTAAAACAGATTATCAAACAACAGACGAGAGAAGAGCAGTTTCTCATGCATTTAATGAATATTTCGAGAAAGGTGGATTTCCTTTAGTAATAATAAATGATGATTTAACCCTTTCAAAACAATATTTTGAAGATATACTTAACAAAGATATCATAAAACGATATAATATAAAGAAAGTAAAAGAGCTTAAAGATTTAATTTTATACTTATTCTCTAATGTTAGCAAGACTTACTCTTATTCAACATTAAAGCAAGTTTCCAGCATAAAGAGTTTGAGCATGATTAATAATTATATTGAATATCTAAAAAATGTTTTTGTTGCATCCAAGATAAATAAATTTGACTATTCAATTAAGAAACAAAAAGTTTCTTCATCTAAATTTTATGTATTGGATAACAGCTTCTTAAAAACAGTGGCTTTTAATTTCTCAGAAAATGCGGGAAGAAGATTAGAAAATCTTGTTTTTATAGAATTAGTAAGGCGAGGGAATGAAGTTTATTATCATGCCAAAAAGAATGAGTGTGACTTTATAATCAAAGAGGGACTTAAGATAACTAAAGCTATTCAAGTATGCTTAATCTTAGATAATTCCGTAACAAAAAAGAGAGAAGTCGATGGATTAATCGAGGCTCTGAAAGAATATCAATTAAAAGAAGGTTTAATTTTGACTCTTGATAAAGAAGAAGAGCTAATCGTAGAAGGAAAAAAGATAATTATCAAGCCCGTCTGGAAATGGTTGCTTGAGAAATAGTACTTTAAAATGAAAATCTTCATAATCTCAGATACCCATTTTCACCACGAAAATATAATCAAATATTCTAATCGTCCATTCAAAAGCGTAGAAGAGATGGACGAAGAAATGATAAAAAGATGGAATAACAAGGTTGGAAAAGAGGATATTGTTCTTCATCTTGGAGACTCCAAAATTGTTCTATAAAGATGTTAGAATTTTGGGAGCAATTAAGAATTCAAAAGAGCAAGAGAATTCTTGACGTTTTGCTTTAGGAAGCGAGAAAGAAGTTAAAGTCTTCGCAAGAAATCCGAACCTTTTAAGGGGCGGATGAATTGCGCATATATTTATTCTAAAGATAATTATCTTCAGGGAGAGTTCGTTGCAACTCCCTGAAAATTTTTGCGAATGACTTAGTTGTAACTTTCTTTCACTAAATAAACTTAACGGAGGAAAAATGGAAATACAAACACAACTTAGCGGGAGCAATAATCGAGTTTAAGTAAGAACTTACAAACATCGCGAGAATTCGGTAGGCAGTAATCTTATGACTATTCAGATTACTACGAAATATCGATATAATATGATGCAAAAAGAAAAAATAGAAACTTTTTGCAAAATATCAATTCAAGAAGCTTGTAAAAGGCATAATATTGAAATTGTGATAATTGAAGTTTTGAAAGAGAATGTTCATATAATCGTAGACTGTCCAAGAACAATGTCTGTAGCGATGTTGATGCAAATAATAAAAGGTTTATCAGCACATCTTTTATTTAGGATTTGTCCAGATTTGAGAAAAAGAGTCATGGCTCGACTGAAATCGGGGGGGGGCGTTTAATTTCGTTAAGTTAAGAATGAGTATTCCTCTCATTCGCTGTTGATTTTTCAGAGAAAGATCAATAATGTCCAAACAAGACTAACAACTGGAACCAATTCTTCTTAGTTCAAGATATTTA
>Ga0209211_10000386_pt1 | contig 92356 bp, 82 predicted proteins | sample RifGroA2_FD_183992 | JGI IMG/M metagenome (GOLD analysis project Ga0209211, IMG submission 183992) | Groundwater microbial communities from Rifle, Colorado, USA - Groundwater A2 (SPAdes) (version 2) | ecosystem: Environmental > Aquatic > Deep subsurface > Groundwater | place: Rifle, Colorado... | reverse complement strand
TAAAAATTGATTTTCAGCAGTTAGGGGAATAGGTACGGGAATCCCTCCAGCAAATTGGGTGGCTACTTTGTAAACAGGGTATCCTGGGGTTGTATAAAGAACTTTTTCGCCAGGATTAATCATGGCAAGTGGCATGTGAGCAATACCTTCTTTGGAGCCAATAAGAACAATAATTTCTGTATTTGGGTTTAGTTGGACGTTAAATCGTTTCATAAACCACTGGGCGATGGTTTCTTTTAAAGCAGTTGCTCCCGAATAAGAGGAATAGCGGTGATAATCTTTATGAGTGAGGCCTTCTTTTAGAGCCTCGACAATAAAATTGGGAGTTGGTAAGTCAGGATCTCCCACACCAAAATCTAAGATATCGATGCCTTTGGCTTTTACTTCTTGTTTCATTTGGTCAATTTTGGCAAAAAGATAGGGTGGCAATTGTTTTAAACGATCTGCAGTTTCAATATTCATTGTGTTTATTTCCTCTCGTTTTGAAGACAGCCTATACGGCTGTCTATAACCTCTTTCATAGAATAAAGTCCTGGTTTTTGATGGGTAATCCACTCAGCTGCTTGTAAGGCCCCCCGTGCAAAAATACTTCGGGAAGTGGCATTGTGTTTGAGTTCTAGTCGTTCTCCAGGTCCTAGAAATAACACTGTATGTTCTCCAACAACATCTCCTCCACGAATACTTTCTATGGGGACGTTTTTTTTGTCATCCTGAGCAGAGCGAAGGATCTCTTCTTTAAGTTTTAGTGCCGTTCCACTGGGGGCATCTTTTTTATGAGGGTGGTGTGTTTCAATAATGTGGGATGAAAATTCTTTAGGTAGAAGCTCTGCTGCTCTTTGTACTAGATCCAAAAGAACATTTACTCCAATGCTCATATTGGGGGCCAATACAATAGGCACTGTGTGAGAGAGTGTATGAATCTCTTTTTTTTGTTCATCTGTAAATCCAGTGGTTCCTATAACAATGGACTTTTTAAGTTCTTTTAAGATAGGAAGAAAACTTAAAGTGGCTTTACTTTCTGTGAAATCAATGAAGACATCAATCGCTTGGGCACGTGATAACGAAAGAGGAGAATCTTTATCGAATAAGGCTGCACAGGTTAAATTAGGGAACTCCCCCTTTTTTAAAAGGGATTGAAGCTCTTGTCCCATTTTTCCGTGTGCGCCTAAAATTCCAATAGATGTCATATAAGTTCTAAATTTTTAAGAGTGAGCTTAAGATGTTCACTATTTTGGGGGGACATTTCACAAAGCGGCAAGCGAAATTCTAGAGATATTTTTTTCATGAGTGATAACGCTGTTTTTACAGGAACTGGATTTGTTTCTATGAAAAGAGCTTGAATTAAGGGATAAAATTTAAAATGAATACGTTGAGCTTCTTTTAGATTCCCTTCTGTAAAATGTTGATAAAGTTCTGAAAATTCTTTTGGAATGACATTCGATACTACAGAGATAACCCCCTGTGCTCCAATGCTGAGCAATGGTAAAAAAGTAAAATCATCTCCAGAGATAAGTGCTATGTCATTTCCCGATTTGAGTATTTGTGATCCAAAATCAAGGGATCCTGTGGCTTCTTTAATAGCGACAATGTTTTTAACCTTTGATAAGCGGTCAATCGTATCTATAGAGAGCGAAAGAGATGTCCGTCCTGGGACATTATAAAGAATGATCGGTAATCCAATCTTAGCAAGCTCTGAGTAGTGCCTAAAAAGACCCTCTTGAGAGGGTTTATTGTAATAGGGAGTTACGGCTAGTATGGCATCTGCTCCTGCTTCTTTTGCCCATGTAGAGAGTTTTACAGATTCTTGAGTATTATTGGTACCTGTGCCTGTAATGACAGGAACTCTTTTTCTTGCCTGATCAATGACAATATGAATAACTTCTTTTTTTTCTTCGGTAGAGAGAGTGGCAGATTCCCCCGTAGTTCCACAAGGGACAAGCCCTTGAATGCCATTTTCAATTTGCCATTCAACTAAATTTCTTAGAGAAGTCTCATCAATATGATTATTTTTAATGGGAGTAACAAGAGCTGTAATAACCCCTTTAAACAGATTCATCGGTGAGTTCTCCTCTATAAATGACTCTGGCATCTCCCTCTAAGAAAACTTTACTATAATTTTTTCCATCAAACTCAAAATAAACCATGAGTTTTCCTCCAGGGGTTTCAACTTCAACCGGAGATTTCACCATTTTTTTAGCATGGGCAATGAGCGCAGAGGCAACGACGCCTGTTCCACACGCATAGGTGATATCTTCTACTCCTCGTTCGTAGGTTTTTACTTTGATGTGAGAAAAATCCAGTGGTTCAATAAAGTTAACATTGGTACCTTGAGGCTCAAAAAATTTATGGGTTCGGATTGTGCGCCCCAGAGTTAAAAGGGTTGGAAGACCAAAATCAGAAAGATTGCCTACTTCAATGACGACATGAGGGACTCCGGTATTAATTCTAGAAAGTTTTACAGGGCTTCCTTCGATGGTAAGCGTGGTATCAAGTTTTATGTGTGTGGGGTCTGTCATTTGAACTTTAACGCGATTATCATTTACTTGGGCTTTTATAATACCGGCCAGTGTTTCAAACGTTAAATTTGGGCTTGTAATCCCTTCAAGATAGGCAAAACGAGCAGCGCAGCGGCTTCCATTGCCACACATTTCTGCTTCCGATCCATCACAGTTAAAGAAGCGCCATTTAAAATCTGCTTTTTCAGATTTTTCAATAAGAATCAGTCCATCTGCTCCCACTGAATACTTTCGGGCACATATTTTTTTAACCCAGTCACTTAAATGATCGGCATCTAGGATTAGTGAGCGATTGTCTATGATGATGAAATCATTTAGAGTCCCACTCATTTTGGTAAACTTGATTTTAGGCATAAGATTTTTGCACTTTATCGTTAAATAAGCTCAAAGTCAATTGCATAAAAATTAGGCAATTATGGAGTTTGGTTCGTCCCAGATTTCTTTTTTGTTTTGTTTTCAGATTCTGTAATTTTTTGTACTTTTGAGTCTTTTTGCTGAGTTGTTGGCATTGTGCTTAAGGGGGGGAGGGGGGGGCCTTTCACACCACATGAAAAACAAAAAGAGAGTAATGAAAAAATTAAAATAAGTAGTTTCATATATTGAGTGTTTATAGCAAGAGTCTTTTTACTTGTCTATTTGAAAGTATTTTTGAATAATGCCGTTGTTAATGAGAAAAATTACTGTAAGAATTTTTTTGATTTTTTTTGTTTTGGGCTTTGCTTATCCTGTGCAAAGTTCTTCTTTGACTACTGTTTTACAAAAATTAGAAGAAACCTATCATGCCATTGACGATTTCGAGGCGGATTTTGATCAGATTGAAACCAATGTGCTTTTAAATCGTATCAAAAAAACGTCTGGAACTATTTATTCTTTACCTCAAAGGAAAATTTTTTGGCATACAAAAACGCCTACTTTGTTTAAAGTAATTTCTGATGGCAATGATATTTGGCTTTATTATCCAAATGAAAATCAGTTATTTACAGAGAAATGGGGAAAGTTAGACAGCAACACAAAGCTTGCGCTCTTATTTTTGAGAAGAGAAGGAAATTTAGAAAAATATTTTAATATTCGATGGAAAAATGAGAAGCAGCTGGAGTTAGAATTAATTCCTAAGAAATCTCTATCTGTCCAAAAGATTTATTTAACATTAACACAAGATAAAAGAGTTTTTTTAAAAAAAATTATTTTCTTTTTTCCCATGGAGCGAAAAACGGAATTAACATTAAAGAATATAAAATTTAATCAAAAACTTTTAGAACGCCATAAACAACAACCCTTAGATCAAAATATTAATGATAAATTTCAATTTATTTTGCCTAAAAAATAATCATTTTTGACTTTTGTATTGACTTTTTTTTTGAATTCTTTAAAGTTCACAATAGGGGATATAGTTCTTAGAGAAAACAGCATGAAAAAGGTATCGTTGCCTAATCCCTGGTTCTTAATTGTAGTAAGATGTAGGATGTAATTTTTACTATAACCTAAGGTTATAGTAAAAGGAGGTTTCAGAATGGCGTCAGGATATGTGAAATGGTTTAATGATAGTAAAGGGTATGGATTTATTGAACAAGAAGGTGGGCGTGATGTGTTTGTTCATTATTCTGCAATTCAAGGAGAAGGGTACAAAACACTATCAGAAGGACAACTGGTTGAATTTGATATGATTGAAGGCCCCAAAGGACCACAGGCAACCAAAGTTGCTAAAAAATAAGAACTAGAATTTCGTTTTCAAAAGAAAATTTATACACTAAGATAGCTCCAGTTTGCCTGGAGCTATTTTTTTATGAATAGAATCAAAAAAATTGGGATCATGACGGGCGGGGGAGATTGTCCGGGACTCAATGCCGCCATTCGTGCGGTGGTTCGGTCAGCCTATAATCAACATATAGAAGTTTTAGGATTTCGCTTTGGGTGGAAAGGTGTCATTGAAAAAGATTATGAGACTTTGGATTTGTCTGTTGTCTCTGGAATTTTACCACGAGGGGGGACATTTTTAGGATCTTCTAGAACCAATCCCTTGGGAAACAAAAAATGGTCTTCTCAAATTAAAGAGAATATGGCCAAATTAGAACTTGATGCCTTGATTGTAACGGGTGGAGATGGGACTTTAAGAGCGACCTTTGAACTTTATGAAAAAGAAAAATTGCCGTTAGTGGCTATTCCTAAAACCATTGATAATGATTTAATGGGGACAGATCAAACATTTGGTTTTGATACAGCAGTTTCTATTGCTACAGAAGCCATTGATCGTATCCATACAACGGCAGAATCTCATCAAAGAGTGATGATTATAGAAGTGATGGGAAGAGATACGGGCTGGATTGCTACTTATGCAGGGATTGCTGGAGGTGCCGATTTTATTTTAATTCCAGAAGTCAAAATAACCTTAAAGGAGATTGTAGAAAAATTAAAAGAGCGTCACAAAAGAGGAAAAACATTTTCTATTATTGTTGTTGCAGAAGGAGCTAATTTGGATGGCATTGTAAAAGGAGAAAAAGGAAGTATTACTAAATTCTTAGCAGAAAAGATTGAAAAAGAAACAGGATATGAAACCAGAGTGACTATTTTAGGGCATGTTCAGCGGGGAGGAACTCCCACGCCTTTTGATCGCATTTTAGCCACGCGTTTTGGAATTTATGCCACACAACTTGTGCTTGGGAAAAAATTTGGACAAATGGTGGCTCTCCATGGTACGGACATAGTCTCTGTGCCTCTTAAAGAGGCTGTAGGAAAATTGAAAAAATGCGATTTAAATTTGTATGATATTGCAAAAACATTTTTTGGATAGACACTAGAACGTTAGTATGAATAATTTCTCAAAACTCTTTTGCGAATATCCTGTATTGGTTATCTTTTCTATAGTTTTTTTCTTTCGAATACTGGCTATTGTTATTTTTCAACCTAATCCTATGACTTTAGAATATGAAACGGCCGCTCTTAATTTTCTTTCAGGTAAGGGGTTTATGTTGGAACGGTTTAATGTAATTAAGTATGCAGATTTTAGTCCATTATATGGTTTTATATCTATAATTGTTTATTATTTTTTTGGACATCATCAAATTTTACTTTTAATAATTAATTCATTTTTTACTTCTTTAAGCTGTATCTATATATTTTTTATTGGAAGAATGATTTCTTATGAGGTAGGTTTCGTGGCGAGCACATTAGTTGGGTTTCATCCTGGGCTTTTATATTATGATCTTTTTTATTTACACCCTTTGAGTTTGGACACCCTACTGTTTATGTTAATATTATATTTTTCAATCCAAATATATAAGGGCGAGTTTTCTTTTTATAATTTGAGTATGCTTGGAATATTGTTTGGACTTCAAATGCATGAACGAGGAACTATTGTTTTATATATTTTTATTTTTTCATTATTACTTTTGGTAAAGCTAAAAAAAAATTTTATGAAATTCTGTATTGTACCATGTTTTTTCATTATTGTAGTTGCTCCTTGGTTAATCCGAAATTATAGCCTTTATAAACAAATGACTCCTATGCTGACTGTAACTGGAGAACTTTTGTGGAGAGGTAATAATTCTCTTGCTACAGGGACTTCTTGGGCTGAAAACGGCATGGATATGTTTTCAGCTGCACCAGAAAGTTTTCAACAAGAAATATTTAAGCTGGATGAGATTGGCCAAAAGAAACGGTTTGAGCAGGAAGCAATAAAATTTATTGTTAATAACCCTCTGAAATTTTTGCAGCTGTCACTTAAAAAAGTCTATTATTTTTGGTGGTTTTCTCCTTATACTGGGAAGATGTATTCCTCTTATTTATTAAATATTTATAAGGTATATTATATTTTTATTTTATCTTTTTTCTTTGTGGGGGTATTTTTCTTATTAAGAAATAGGGTCGAAATTATTTTTATTAAGATGTTTATTTTAATGTGTTTGACGGTATCATTTATGCAAAGTATTTTTTATGTTCAAGCCAAGCATCGGTGGGCGCTTGAGCCTCTTGTATTGATTTTTTCAACAGTTGGATTATTGGCCCTGAAGAATAGATTTAATTATCCTAAATCTGTAAAGCCTGAACTTTCTTTAATAAAATAAAGTGGGCTTCTTGAGTAAGTCAAATATCTTAGAACTTGATAATTGTTGTTGATGTAATTATGTATATCTCATGAAAAATTTCTTAAAAAAAGTGTATGCTGGATGGATGGCGTTTGCAAAAGTGTTGGGTATTATTAATAGTACTATTTTATTATCTGTTCTGTATTTTGTGATTTTTCCTTGGATTGCGGTGCCAAGAAAGTTTTTCCATAAAGAAATAAAACTTCCAAAATGGTGGCCATTTTCTTCTCCCTCAGCCACGGAAAAAAATTACTCTCATCAATTTTAAAATGTCCACCAATGTTTTAGGAATATCAGCTTTTTATCATGATTCAGCAGCATGTCTCATCCAAGATGGGAAATTGGTGGCGGCTGCTTCTGAAGAGCGGTTTACTCGAAAAAAACATGATGCTTCGTTTCCAAAGTGCGCCATTTCCTATTGTTTAAAAGAAGGTGGGATTAATTTAAAAGATTTAACCCATGTAGGGTTTTATGAAAAACCATTTATTAAATTTGAACGGATTTTAATAACCTCTCTTTCAACGTTTCCAAAATCTTTCCCCTCGTATTTAAAGGCTATGCCTGTGTGGCTTAAAGAAAAGTTATGGACGCCTCAAATTATACGGAAAGAATTAGAATTTCGAGGGCCTCTTTATTTTATTGAGCATCACCGGTCTCATGCGGCGAGCTCTTTTTTCGCTTCTCCTTTTAAAGAGTCTGCCATCCTAACCATTGATGGAGTAGGTGAGTGGTCTACTGCCACTTATGGTCGTGGTGTTGATAACAATATAGAACTTTTTAAAGAAATTCGTTTCCCTCATTCTTTGGGACTTCTTTATAGCGCTTTTACCTATTACTTAGGGTTTAAAGTGAATAGTGCAGAATATAAAGTGATGGGATTAGCGCCTTATGGAGTACCTCGGTATGTGGATCTCATTTTTAAAGAGTTAATTGATGTTCGGGATGATGGAAGTATTTTTCTAAACATGAAATATTTTTCATATGAGTATGGGTTAAAAATGATTCATCCAAAATTTTGTACTCTTTTTGGAAGAGAAGTAAGAAGCCCAGAAACAAAATTAGAACAGTTTCATAAAGATGTGGCTGCCAGTATTCAAAAAGTAACCGAAGATATTGTGTTAAAGATGGCCAGGTATGTACATCAAGAAACAAAATTAAAAAATTTGTGTTTAGCAGGAGGGGTGGCTTTAAACTGTGTAGCTAATGGGAAACTGTTACGAGAAGGTCCTTTTGAGCATATTTATGTTCAACCTGCTGCCGGAGATGCGGGAGGTGCTTTTGGGATTGCTTCTTTTATTACACATTCTATTTTAAAGAATTCAAGACAGGAAGCTTGGCCTCATGCTTATTGGGGGCCGCAGTTTAGTACGTCTGATATTAAAGCCATACTGGATCAAAAAGGGGTTCAATATCATTTTTTAGAAAAGCCAGAGCTTTTGAAAAGAGTAGCACAATTAATTAACGAACAACACGTGATTGGTTGGTTTCAAGGGCGGATGGAATTTGGCCCCAGGGCTTTAGGAAACCGTTCCATTTTAGCCGATGCCAGAAATCCAAAAAATAAAGATACAGTAAATTTAAAAATAAAGTTTCGAGAATCCTTTAGGCCTTTTGCTCCTACCATTTTGGAAGATAAAGTGTCAGATTATTTTGAGCTCAATCGGCCCAGCCCCTATATGCTTTTAGTGGCCCAGGTAAAAGAAAATAAAAGAGAAATTCCATCGGTGACGCATGTGGATGGCTCCGCCCGTATACAAACCGTCTCAAAAGAACAAAATGAACTTTTTTATGATTTAATTTCAGGGTTTTATCGATTGACAGGATGTCCAGTCATCATCAATACTTCTTTTAATGTCCGAGGGGAGCCCATTGTCTGTACCCCAGAGGATGCCTTTCGGTGTTTTATGAGGACGAATATGGATTATTTGGTTTTGGATCAGTTTCTATTAGATAAAAAAGAAATGAAAGCTTTGGAAAAAGACAGCGATTGGCAAAAAGAATTTGAATTGGATTAAAGGAGGAAAGACATGAAACAATTGACACATATATTGGACAAGTTTGGAATTGTAAAAGAATTTTTTATTTTCTTAAAAGAGCGAAAGCTATGGTGGATGACACCTATTATCGTTATGCTTCTTTTGCTAGGACTTCTTATTGTCTTTACCGAAGGGTCTGCTGTAGCTCCTTTTATTTATACGCTTTTTTAAGACTCTTTCCAGTAAAGTCGAGACAAGATATGACTACTTAAAACCACCATAAAAGGATAGGCAGGCACAAAAAATCTATAGGTGGGATTACGTAAAATCATCGCAAATAAAACTATAAAATATAAGGGCATTATACACAAAGAAACTGTTAAAATATTACATTTTTTAAATAAAATTAAAATAATACCTAATAATCCTCCTATAATTATAAATAAATATAACAATGAAAAAATAATTTTAATTATTTTTTCAGTAAAGGTCATTTTATTAAATGAAACTGGTAGAAGATTATAAGTTCCTGAATGAAATAAAAAAAGATATATGTGTCTTAAACGCGCAGTAACATAATAATGAAAAGGGTGTTCTTTTATAAATGAATTTGTATAATCTTTTAATATGGAGGTAACCATTTTTTCATATTTTTCTCTCTCTGGAATAGAGAGATTTATATCATGTGCCATTAAATATATTTTTCGCATATTAACGAGAGAATTAAAGTTATACTTAGAGGTATAGATGAAATTTGGAAAAGGATTATTTTTGGGTAGTTCATAAATAGGGTTCCAGTAATCTGCTGTATGCCCAAATCCTTCTACCCAACATCCTTCTGATTTTGGATTCCATTGTGTCCATCTGCCTCCTATGATTTGTATGAAATTATATAATGAACCACGGCTGCCTATAATGAGTGCAAAAGGTGCAAGTTTACTGACTGTAGTTTCTAGGGAAGTATCAACATAAGCTAAAGGAACAAAATAATGATATATTTTATAATTTCTGAATATCCATAGGCTTTCTAAAATACTAAAAGAAGAAATAAATATTATAAGATTAATGAATGTAAGCCTCAGTAGCTGTTTGGGTTGTTTAAAAAAATAATTTGATAATAAGACAATAACAAATAATGGAAAAAATAAAATGAAGTAGGGTTTCATAAACACACACCAACTTAAAAATAGGCCTGAGAAGAAAAGCGGCTTTTTACTGTTCGTGTTGAGGGTTTTTATTAGGAAGTAAAAGGCAAAAATTAAACTGGAAGTGCTAAAAGATTCTGTTAAGACTGTGTCATCAAAAATTGAAACAAATGTACTAAAAACATATAAAAAGAAAGTGATATAAAATATAGTTTTTTTTTGAAATATTAAGTAAGCGGTTAGTGCTAAATAATAGACTGAAACTGCGGAAAGTAAAATCTGTAATATAATTAAAATATTTAAAGCGTTGGCTTGAGTAAACAATAAACGTGGAAAGTAATAAACTGCTCCATACCCTGGCATCCGACGTGTAGAGGTTCTTATATCCTGTGGATTTGTAATGTAGTGGCCTTGTTTGATAAAATTCTCAATAGAACCTATATACTCTGATGAATCGCCCCCAAAACGGCCATAAAATTTATTTATGGAATGACCATGTTGATGAATAGTAATAAAAATAATAGAAAAAGTAAGTTTTATGATGATAGCGCTTACTATCCAGTAAATTCTTTTATTCATAATTTAAAGAAATATAGGGCATTCTTTTTTAAAGGCAATGCATTTTTAACCTTTTGACTTCAAATTTTTATTAAGATATCTAAAAAAATAATGAAAGGACTGATTTTAAGTGGAGGACATGGGACAAGGCTTCGCCCCATTACGCATACCAGTGCCAAGCAGTTGGTGCCTGTGGCCAATAAACCCATTCTTTTTTATGGTATCGAAGCCCTAAGAGACGCTGGGATTTTTGATATTGGTATTATTGTTGGGGATACCAAAGAAGAAATTAAAAAAGCTTGTGGGGATGGAAGTCGTTGGGAAGTAAAACTAACCTACATTGAACAACTCAAACCCTTGGGTCTAGCCCATGCCGTTTTAACTGCCCAAAATTTCTTACAAGATTCTGACTTTATTATGTATCTGGGAGATAATGTCATTAAAGGAGGGGTAAAGGATTTTGTAGAAGAATTTAAACATCAAAAACCAACAGCCCAAATTCTTTTAGTGAAAGTCCCCAATCCCGAACAATTTGGAGTGGCAGAGCTGTCTCAACAGAAAGTCATTCGGCTGGTTGAAAAACCTAAACAGCCCAAAAGTGATTTAGCGTTAGTGGGAGTCTATCTTTTTAATTCGGCCATCTTTAAGGCGGCTAAATCTATTGATTATTCTCAAAGGGGAGAACTTGAAATTACCGATGCGCTTCAGTGGCTCATTGATCATGGGTTTGATGTTCGGTCTCATATTATTAAAGGGTGGTGGAAAGATACGGGAAAATTAGAAGACATGCTCGAAGCCAATCGAATGATGTGTGATGAATTGGAAACTAAGATTTTAGGTGTGGTAGATGAAAAATCTAAAATTGAATTTAAAGTGGTCATTGAAAAGGGAGCTGAAATTAAAAATAGCATTATCCGAGGACCTTCTATTATTGGAGCCCATACTAAAATTATTGATTCCTATGTAGGGCCTTTTACTGCGATTAGTGAAAATTGTGAGATACAGGGAAGTGAAATAGAACACAGCATTGTGCTAGAAGGGAGCCGGATTTCTCAAATTCGAAATCGCATTTCTGATAGCCTGATTGGGAAAAATGTTGAAATTATAGGGAATGAAAGGCGTATTAAAAATCATCAATTTATGGTAGGGGATAGTTCGAGGATTGAACTTATATGAAAGAACTAATTTCCGGTGTAGGAGTAAAAAAATTAACGGTGATTCCCGATGAACGGGGGCGCCTTATGGAAATTTTGCGCTGTGATGATAAAATTTTTAAAAAATTTGGCCAGCTTTATATGACGGTAGCCAATTTTGGAGTGGTCAAAGGCTGGCACTATCATAAAATTCAGTGGGATAATTTTTCAGTAGCCAAAGGGATGATAAAATTAGTGCTTTACGATAGCCGAAAAGATTCTCCAACCTATAAACAAGTCAATGAATTTTTTATTGGGGATCATAATCCTGAGCTCGTTCAAATTCCTCCCTATGTTTACCATGGGTTTAAAGGCATTAGTCATCCAGAAGCTATTGTTATTAATTGCCCTTCAGAGCCTTATCGCTATAAAGATCCGGATGAATTTCGGGTTCATCCTCATGATAACGACATTCCCTATCAATGGGCAATTAAAGAAGGCTAAACCATGAACTTATTAGTTACCGGTGGAGCAGGGTTCATTGGATCTTGCTTTATTCGCACACTGATTCAAAAACGCCCACATTTTAAGATTATTAACGTCGATAAATTAACGTATGCGGGGAATTTGGATAATTTATCTTCTGTTGAACATCTTCCTCAATATTATTTTATAAAAGCCGATATCTGCGATTTTAAAAAAGTAGAGAATATTATTCAAGAGCATGAGCCAGAAGCCGTTATTCATTTTGCTGCCGAATCTCATGTAGATAGATCCATTGAAGATTCAGCGAACTTTATTCAAACCAATGTGATGGGGACACATGTACTTTTAGAGCTTGCCAGGAAGTACGATCTTAAAAGATATGTTCAGGTATCTACGGATGAAGTGTATGGGGCTCTAGAGCGTGAAATAGGATATTTTACTGAGGATACACCACTAGCCCCCAATAGCCCCTATGCCGCGAGTAAAGCATCAGCAGATCTTCTGTGTAGGTCATATTTTAAAACCTATAAACTTCCGCTACTCATTACTCGGTGCAGCAATAACTATGGCCCCTATCAATATCCCGAAAAATTGATTCCCTTATTTATTTTGAGGGCACTGCAAAATAAACCTTTACCTTTATACGGTGACGGCTTGTATGTGCGCGATTGGATTCATGTGGAGGATCACTGCTTGGCACTTTTAAAAGTGTTGGAAGAGGGAAAAGAGGGAGAAATTTATAATGTGGGGGCACGATGTGAGAAAAAAAATATTGATATTGCTCATCATATTTTAGATATTCTAAAAAAACCAAAGACACTTCTTCAATCTGTAACAGATCGATTGGGGCATGATCGGCGGTATGCGATTGATCCTTCTAAAATTGAAAAGGAATTAAATTGGAAACCCACATTTCATATCGATGACGAGTTGCCGCACTTAATTGAGTGGTATCAAGGAAATGAGCGATGGTGGAAAAAAGTAAACAACAAAAAATCTTAGTCATCGGATCCACAGGCCTTTTAGGCAGTGAGATAGTCCAAGTTTTATCAAAAGTTTCTTCTTATGAAGTGAAAGGAGCTTCGCATGCTGAATTAGATATCACAAACGGCATGGAAGTGGCGATTTGGTTAGAACGCCTTCACCCCGATATTGTCATTAATTGTGCCGCACTTTCTAATGTAGATTATTGTGAAGAACATCCCGAAGAAGCGTTTAAAGTCAATAGCGAAGGAGTAAGAAATATTTGTTTACCCTTAGAAGAAAATGGGGGAAAACTCATTCACTTTAGTACCGATTATGTATTTGATGGGGAAAAAGGAAAACCCTACGTTGAGACAGATCCTGTGAATCCTTTAAATTATTATGCCCAAAGTAAGCTTAAAAGTGAAGAATATGTGAAAAAGCATTTACCCAATTCTATTATTGCCCGTGTACAATGGCTTTATGGAGAACACGGAAAAAACTTTGCCAGTTCTGTCATTCAGGATATTACGTTTAAAAATAATAAAAAGCTGTATCGTTTTATTAAGGATCGAGTAGGAAGTCCTACTCGGGTGACGGAGATTGCTTTAGCGATGAGAGCCTTAATCGATCAGAACAAATCCGGGACGTATCATGTGGCCGCCAGTGGAGAGTGTTCATGGGATCAATTTGCTCAAACAGTTTGTGAGTTGAATGGGATTACAGATACCTCTTCTATCGTTCAGGTAATGATGGAACAGGAGAGCGGAAGAAGTGCCAAGCGCCCTGCCTATTCTGTCCTGTCTTCTCGATTACTGGAATCTGAAATAGATATTAAAATGCCTCTTTGGAAGAAAACCGTAGAAGACACTATTCGAAATTTAAGGAAAAATTGTAATTCTCCTAAGTAAAGCATGGATTCCTGCTTTTGCAGGAATGACACAGAAAAAACTTTTCGTTATTTTCTTGTAATTTATAAGATAATTTCTTATAATTTATAACTATGTGGATTAATAGGAGAATTTCAAATAAATTAAAAGAAATTACTCAATCTTTTCCAGTAGTTGTGGTGACAGGTGCAAGACAAGTAGGAAAAACAAGTCTGCTTGCTCATGTCTTTCCACAGTGGAAACTGATTAGCTTAGATTACCCATCACTGGCTTCTTTTGCTAATGATAACCCTGAACAGTTTTTAAAGGAGCATAAACCTCCTTTGATTATTGATGAAGTTCAATATGCTCCCCAACTTTTTCGATATCTTAAAATCCTTGTTGATAAAAACCGCCACCTCAAAGGGCAATATATTTTGACAGGCTCTCAAAAATTTGTACTCATGGAAAATGTATCTGAGAGTTTGTCAGGGAGATGTGCCATCCTAGAGTTAGAAACCTTATCTCTATCTGAAATTTTGGCAGAAATTCCAGCAGAAATTTCGGTGCATCATCAAAATCAAACACTTTTTGATGCATTAATTCGCGGTGGATTTCCTGAAATAAATGCAGATCCGACGATAGATTTAAGTTTTTATTTTGAATCCTATTTGGCAACTTATTTAGAAAGAGATATTCGAAATCTTCTGAAGGTTCATAATTTAAGAGATTTTGGACGTTTTGTAAGAGCGTGTGGTTTTAGAAGCGCTCAAATTTTAAATAAAGCCGAATTAGCGAAGGATATTGGAATTAGTCCTACAACGGCGAATGATTGGCTCACCATTTTGGAAGCTTCAAACCAAGTTTTTATCTTAGAACCCTGGTTTTCTAATAAAACAAAAGGATTGGTGAAGTCTCCCAAGATTTATTTAATGGATACAGGGCTTTTGTGCCACTTTTATAATATTAAATCCAAAGAAGATTTTTTTCAAAGTCCGGCACGGGGTGCCATCTGGGAAACATTTGTCTGCAGTGAGCTTCGTAAATATCAACAGTGGCAACAGGGGCGTCCTCAACTCTGGATGTTTCGAACCTTATCCCAACTTGAGGTAGATTTTATGATCCAAAAAGGGGGTCGCTTTCATCTCATCGAAGCCAAATTAAAAGAAACTATTGAAAAGAAAGACGCACGGCAACTTTTCGATGCTCAATCTCTATTGGGGCAAGAAAATATTTTAAGTCTCAATATGATTACTCCAACAGAAACAGTGAGTTCGCTTGAAGGAGGGAAAATTTTTATCTACCCCTTGGATCAGCTTCCTAAAACGCTATTTGAGTAAAGCATGGATTAGGAGAATGACACAGAAAAAACTTGACAAAATGAGGGGATTTGAACATATTAGAGGCATCATTTCAGGGCATATCTAAAAATCCTTTGAAATAAAAAAATCCAATAATAATGAATAGCCAAGAAAGAATGAAAAGCTAGTAACAATAATAAAATGGTCCCACCAAAAAAAAGTGATAGGAAACCTTCACCCCATCCAGAGGAGCATAAAACTATGGCAGAAAATGTAACCAAATCTAACCCTCCAATTAAAGACAAAGAAGATAATAAAGATGTTGTCTCTTCTTCCGAAACGCTCTCTAGGGGAAATGTTTTGCATCTAACAGAACTTAAAGAAATGAAGATTAGCGAGCTAACCCAGCTGGCCAAAAAATTTAATATTGAAGGTGCCAGTGGAATGCGAAAACAAGATTTGATTTTTGCACTTCTTCAGGCTCATACAGCAAGCGCTGGCGTTGTTTTTGGCGATGGCGTTTTAGAAATTTTACCAGATGGATTTGGATTTTTACGAGCGGAAGATTACAATTATTTACCTGGCCCTGATGATATTTATGTTTCTCCTTCACAAATTCGTAAATTTAATTTGCGCACCGGAGATACGATCTCAGGTCAGATTCGCCCACCCAAAGATTCTGAGCGTTATTTTGCTCTCTTAAAAGTAGAATCTATTAATTTTGAACATCCCGATGTTGCCAGAGATAAGATTTTATTTGATAACTTAACGCCTCTTTATCCAAATGAAATGATTAATCTAGAATACGACACCAAAAATTATTCAACTCGGGTGATTAATCTTTTAACTCCCATTGGAAAAGGGCAACGAGGACTTATTGTAGCAGCTCCTCGAACCGGAAAAACAGTGATCTTACAAAATATTGCCAATGCCATTTCAAAAAATCATAAAGAAATAAAATTAATTGTGCTTTTAATCGACGAGCGACCAGAAGAAGTGACCGATATGGAACGCTCTGTCGTCGGAGAAGTCATTAGTTCTACGTTTGATGAACCTGCCACTCGTCACGTTCAGGTTGCCGAAATGGTCATTGAAAAAGCAAAGCGATTGGTGGAACACAATAACGATGTCGTTATTCTTTTAGATTCTATTACCCGTTTGGCTAGAGCCTATAACCAGGTCGTTCCTCCCAGTGGAAAGATTTTATCGGGAGGGGTGGATTCCAATGCTCTTCATAAACCCAAGCGCTTTTTTGGGGCCGCCCGAAATATTGAAGGCGGAGGAAGTTTAACCATTCTTGCTACCGCTTTGATTGATACCGGTAGTCGTATGGATGAAGTGATTTTTGAAGAATTTAAGGGAACTGGAAATATGGAAATTAATCTTGATCGAAAACTCATGGAAAAAAGAATTTTCCCTTGTATTGATATTAATAAGTCTGGAACCCGGAAAGAAGAGCTGTTACTTGATAAAGAGACGCTTTCTCGAGTATGGATCTTAAGAAAAGTGCTCCAGCCCATGAATGTGGTGGATGCGATGGATTTTTTGCTGGATAAACTTTCTGCCACAAAGACTAACAAAGATTTTGTTGAGTCAATGAATACTTAATGGTATAGAGAGCAGCTATGAGGAAAGATATTCATCCCAAATATGCACCTGCCAAAATCATTTGCAACTGTGGCAATGTGATTGAAACCAGAGCTACCAAAGACACGATTCACATTGAAATTTGTTCCCATTGCCATCCTTTTTATACTGGAAAGCAAAAACTCATTGATTCTGCAGGCCGCATTGATCGATTCCAAAAACGCTACGCTAACGTCAAAACCGCTACACCTAAAAAGTAGCTAATATCTTCTTAAAATTCTGTGGAAAATGCCGTATTTCAAAAATTAGAAACCATCGAAAAGCGCTTTCATGAGCTTGGTGAAGAGCTCTCTAATCCAAAAACCCTTGGAAATTCTGAAGATTTTAAAAAATTGTCTAAAGAAAGATCAGGATATGCTGAGACTGTAGAAGTGTTTGGGCAGTATAAAAAAGTGTTAGCCGATATTGCCTCTAATCAAGAATTGCTGTTAGAAAAAGATAAAGAAATGCAAACTTTGGCCAAAGCAGAGCTAGAGATGTTAGGGCCAATAAAAATAGAGCTAGAAAAAAAACTAGAAATTCTTTTATTGCCTAAAGACCCCAATGACGAAAAAAATATTTTACTAGAAATTAGAGCCGGCACAGGAGGAGACGAAGCCTCTCTTTTTGCATCGGATCTGTTTCGAATGTATTCTAAGTATGCAGAATCCCAAGGATGGAAAATTGAGGTGTTAAATACGAGCTGGACCGGTGTGGGAGGATTAAAAGAAATTATTCTCATGATTTCTGGAATCCGAGTTTATAGCCAATTAAAATATGAAAGTGGTGTGCATCGGGTTCAGCGGGTTCCCAAAACAGAGGCGCAAGGGCGTATTCACACTTCTGCTGTAACAGTAGCCGTGTTGCCCGAGGCCGATGAAGTCGAAGTGAATATTAAACCTGAAGATATTAAAATTGATGTGTTTCGGTCTTCCGGCCCTGGGGGACAAAGTGTAAATACCACAGATTCTGCGGTTCGTATTACCCATATTCCTTCGGGAGCAGTGGTGAGTTGCCAGGATGAAAAATCACAACATAAAAATAAAGCCAAGGCGCTTAAAATTTTAAGAGCCAGGCTCTATGATTTAGAGCAACAAAAGCAGGAAAAAGAAAGATCTGAACATCGAAAAAGTCAAATTGGCACAGGAGATAGATCTGAAAAAATTAGAACCTATAATTTCCCTCAATCTCGAGTTACAGATCACCGAATTGGATTAACCCTTCACAGTTTACAAAATATTTTAGAAGGTCATTTGGAAGAATTGATTCCCCCGCTTCAAAATCATTTTCAAAAACTTAAACTAGAAACTTAAAATGAAAGAGAAAATATAAGTGGATTGGACCGTTTTAAAACTCATTGAATGGACAGATGCCTATCTTAAAAAACAAGGGATTTTAAAAGCACGATTAGAAAGTGAAATGCTTTTAGCCCATGTGCTTCATAAAAAAAGAATTGATTTATATGTAGCGTTTGATCGGGTGGTTTCCGAAGCAGAATTGGCTTCTTTAAAAGGGCTAATTCAGCGACGATCTCGGAAAGAACCGATTCAGTATATTTTGGGAACGCAGGAATTTTGGTCTTTACCCTTTAAAGTAGGTCCCGGGGTTTTAATCCCCCGCCCAGAGACAGAGTGTTTGGTAGAGGAGGCATTGAAAATACTTGGTCCTCTTCATATCTTAGACCTAGGCACGGGTAGCGGAGTAATACCCATTGCTTTGGCCAAAGAAATCCCGGAAGCCAAGTTTTATGCTGTGGATATTTCAGATAAAGCTTTAGAATATGCAAGAGAGAATGCCACGACGCATCACGTGTTAGAGAGAATTCAGTTTCAAAAAAGTGATCTTTTTTCCTCTATTCCTAAAGACCAAAAATTTGATGTGATTCTGTCTAACCCGCCCTATATTTCTACGGGGGAGTGGAATGGGCTTGAAACTCAAATTAAAGAATTTGAACCCAAAGAAGCACTTTTAGCAGGAGAAGAGGGGATAGAGGTACACCGGCGTATTTTAAAAGAAGCTCCTCAGTACTTAAAATCTGAGGGAGCGGTTATTTTAGAAATTGCCCCCCATCAGGCTTCTTTGTTAAAAGAATATGTGGTAAGGGAAAAGGTGTTTAAGCACTTTGAGATTGTAAAAGATTATGGGCATAAAGACAGAATACTTATTGTTTGGGTGGGTGGCGCTGAAGGAGAGGCTCCATCGCCGCGCCCGGAACGAATGTGAGGACGGACGATGGAGAGAGTCCTTCAGCGACAGGACCCATGAGCTAAGTTTTTATGGATAAAATTATCATACATGGCCCGTCATATTTAAAGGGAGAAGTGTCCATTAGTGGAGCCAAAAATGCAGCCCTCCCCATTTTGGTTTCATCGCTTTTATCTTCTGGTACTTACGAAATTTCGAATGTCCCTCATCTCAAAGATATTGAAACAATTCTTTCTCTTCTTTCTCATCTAGGTGCAACGGTAAAAAGAAATAAAGAAGAAGTGAAAATTTCATCAGATGCCATTTCTTGTTTTGAGGCTCCCTATGAACAGGTAAAAACCATGCGGGCATCTATTTTAGTATTAGGCCCTCTTTTGGCGCGCTTTAAAAAAGCAAAAGTGTCACTGCCTGGTGGGTGTGCCATTGGCGAGCGACCCATTAATCTTCATCTGGCAGCCTTAGAAAAATTAGGAGCAGATATTCAATTAGAAAATGGATATGTGATCGCCAAAACGGCAGGCCTGAAAGGGGCGCGCATTTACTTTGATACTCCAACCGTGACAGGAACAGAAAATATGATGATGGCAGCAACATTAGCCCAAGGAGTGACTGTCCTTGAAAATTCAGCCAGGGAACCAGAAATTACAGATCTTGCCAATGCCTTAAATCAAATGGGTGCTTTTATTTCGGGAGCGGGGACGGATACCATTACGATCGAAGGAGTAAGAGAGCTTAAAGCAACTTCTTACAGAGTCATGCAAGATCGCATTGAAACAGGTACCTTTCTTATTGCCGTGGCTGCAACAGGAGGCGAAGTTGAAATTAAAAATTGTAATTCTATTCATCTAGAAGCGCTGATTGAAAAATTAACTGCTGCGGGCGTAAAAATTTCATGTCAAAAAGATTCTATTTTGGTTAAATCAGATCGGATCATTCAAAATCTCCATGTGCAAACACAGCCGTATCCGGGTTTCCCTACGGATCTTCAAGCACAGCTCATGGTCTTGCTATCGCAAGCTCAAGGGGCCAGTGTGATTACAGAAAATATTTTTGAAAATCGATTTAATCATGTGGCAGAACTCCGTCGAATGGGAGCCAATATTACCATTGATGGAAGAACCGCGGTGATTGAAGGTTTTACCCCTTTAAGTGGGGCTCCAGTCATGGCCACGGATTTAAGAGCCAGTGCTTCCTTAGTGATTGCAGGGTTAATTGCCCGAGGGAAAACAGAAATTTCTAGAGTCTATCATTTGGATCGAGGCTATGAACAGTTGGATCAAAAACTTAAAACTTTAGGAGCTAACATTGAACGGGTAAGAGGGGTATCATGAACGCAGATTGTTTATTTTGTAAAATTATCGATCAAAAAATTCCATCAGAAAAAGTGTATGAAGACAAAGAGGTGTATGCTTTTAAAGATATTCATCCAAAAGCCCCTTTTCATATTCTGATCGTCCCCAGAACCCATATTGATTCTTTAGCTAAAATCGATGAGAAAAATATAACGCTCTTAAATCCCATTTTTTTAGCCGCTACGAAAATTGCTAAGCAGGAAGGCTTTTTAGAAAAAGGCTTCCGAACCGTTTTTAATTGCAATCGTGAGGGCGGACAATTGGTTTATCATCTCCATTTACATCTCCTGGCAGGAAAACAGCTGGGCGGTGCAATGGGAGCTTGACTCTGTTTAAGCTTATTTGATATGCCTTATGGATCCCCGTTTTCATGGGGGTAATAAGAAAGAGAGGTGATTATTCTTGCCAGGAATTAGAGCAAAAGAGGGGGAATCCTTTGAATCCCTCATGAGACGATTTAAAAAACAATGTGAAAGAATAGGCATACTCTCTGAAATTCGTAAACGAGAACATTACGAAAAACCCAGTGTCCGTTTAAAAAAGAAATCTATTGCGGCTCGTAAAAGAGCTTTAAAAAAAACACCGAGTCGATATTAATTCATGTCTATTAAAGAAAATTTAAATGAGCATTTAAAAGAAGCCATGAAGGCGGGCGAAGAGCTTCGTGTTTCTACGATTCGCTTGTTAAAGGCTGCGATTAAAAATAAAGAAATTGAACTTATTAAGCAAATCGATGACCCAGAAGTCATTGCCTTGATCCGGAAAATGGTAAAACAGCGAAAAGAGTCTATTGAACAATTTCAAAAGGGTAATAGGCTGGATTTGGCAAATAAAGAGCAAAAGGAAATTGATATTTTAAATGCTTACCTCCCAAAAGAAATAGACTCAAAAGAACTAGAAACTAAAGTTCAAACCATTATTGCTAAAGTGGGGGCTACTTCCCTTAAACAAATGGGGGAAGTGATGAAAGCGGTTGGCCAAGAGCTTTCTGGTAGCGCAGATATGAAAATGGTAAGCGATATCGTTCGTAATAAGTTATCTAAATAAAAGTGTTATCTATCCCAGAAGATAAAATTAATGAGGTCCGAGATCGTGCCAGTATTGTTTCTATTATTTCCCACTATGTAAATCTTAAAAAGGCGGGGATTAATTATAAGGGACTTTGCCCATTCCACTCAGAAAAAACACCTTCTTTTGTTGTCAGTGAAGCAAAGAAAATTTACCACTGTTTTGGGTGTGGAAAGGGAGGCAATGTATTTACGTTTCTCATGGAGCATGCCAAGCTTTCTTTTCCAGAAACGGTTCAAAAATTAGCATTAGATTTAGGAATTTATCTTCCCCAAAAACCCTTAACGGGGCATCAACAAGAAACCAAACAAAAAAAAGAACTTTTTTATAAACTTAATAAAAGCGCTTTATTCTTTTTTGAGGCACAGCTTAAAAAGAATCAGCGTGCTTGTGCTTTTTTAAAAAAACGAGGGATGTCTCTTCAAACCATTGAAAAATATCATTTGGGTTATGCTCCGAATAGCTGGGATGAATTATTTAAGTTTTTTAAATCTAAAGGAGTATCTTCTAAAGATATGTCAGAGATTGGATTGGCTCGATTTCGAGATCGAATTATTTTCCCTTTGTTTGATTTAAGCCAACGGGTGTTGGGATTTGGAGGAAGATCTCTTGAAGAAAGTTCTCCCCCTAAGTATTTAAATTCTTCAGAATCTCTTATTTATAATAAAGGAGAAGAGCTGTATGGGCTCTCTTCTGCTCTTTCAGAAATTGGAAAAAAAGGAGTCATTCTTGTTGAAGGGTATTTTGATTGTTTAACGCTTCATCAAGCAGGTTTTAAAAATGCAGTAGCTACCATGGGAACGGCACTTACGCCAAGACATGTTGAAATCTTAAAACGATTTACAGATCAATTTTATGTCTTGTTTGATGGCGATGATGCGGGGAAACAGGCGGCAGAACGAAGTCTCCCTATTTTTTTGCAAAAAGGAATTTTGCCTAAAATCATTGAATTAGATCAGGCAAAAGATCCCGATGAATATCTTCAGAAAATGGGAAAAGAAAAATTTCCTCAAAAAATAAAAAGTGCTTCGTCTCTTCTTACTTTTGTTCAAGAGCGTATTATCTCTCGGTCTCAAAATTTAAGTTCTTATAAAACAAAGGTCATAGAAGCCATGAGCCTCTATCTAAAAGACATTTCTGGTATAGAGCAAGAAGAGGCTATTAAAAAATTAGCGGATCGTCTTCAAATAGAAGAAAAGTGGATTTTAAAATCTTTACAAGAAGGGGGTATTCAAGATCAAAAAAAGGGGAATTGGAAAGAAGCACTTTCTAGTGAATACAGCGCTATAGAGCTGGAACTTATTGAATTTTTTGTGCTTTTCCCTTTATGGCTAGCGCAGATTCAATCTCAAAAAGTGCTTGATCTTTTAGAGAATTTAGAGATAAAGGATGTCTTTTTAGCGCTCATAAACCAGTATGCACAAAAACAAACTATTGATTTTTCTTTGGTTTTAGAAAAAATAGAGTCTTTGCGTTTGAGAGATCGTTTAACTCGGGGCGTATTAGAAAAAGAAAATCAGGGCAGGAGTGAACAGGAGTGGAAGTCGATTTATGAGGAATGCATGAAGCGACTTCAAAAGAAATATTTAGAAAACATGGAAAAACAATTGTTGAGTCAAATTCAAGCCCTGGAAAAATCTGGAGAAAAGTCTGAAATCGATCAAGAAGTTTTAAAGAAAGATCTTCTTCGTCAATACCAAAACGTTGTAAAACAAAAAATGGGGTTTAATGCATGAAAAAGAAAGTCAAAAAAATATCTTTACGCAATAATAAGAGCAAGAAAAATAAACTTAAATTAAAACTATCTAAAAAGCCGAATCATAAAATCAAAACAAAAGCAGCCAATACTAAATCTCAGGACTTAGAAGTAAAATCTGAAGAAACGATTGTTATTCCTCCATCCTCTAAAGTAGATACTGACATTAAAGAAATTAAAAAACTGATTGAACTGGGTAAAGAGCGTGGTTTTTTAACCTATGAAGAAATTAATGAAACCCTTCCACCGGATATTGTTGCTCCTGAAAAGATTGATGACATTATGGCTCTTTTTAACCAGATGGACATTGATGTCGTTTCTTCTAAAACGGCTGCTCCTACGTCCGAAGAAGATTTGGAATCTGAGGGGGGAGAAAATTTATTAGCATTAGAGGAAGAAGAGGGGGAAGGGCTCTTTGCTGCAGCAGAAGAAGAGGAAGAAGAAAAAGAAGAAGTTGTTACCAAGGCAGATGATCCTATTCGAATGTATCTTCGAAAAATGGGATCTGTATCTTTGTTGACGCGTGAGGGAGAAGTTGAAATTGCAAAACGTATCGAATTTGGTGAAACAAAAGTTTTAAAACAACTCTTAAACTCTAACGTGGGAGTAAAAGAAATATTAGATATCGGAGATAAACTTAAAAAAGTAAAACTTCGGGTTCGAGATGTGATTAAAGGCTTGGATGAAGAAGATATGATCAATGAAGAAGTCTATTTAGCCAAGGCTTTAAAAGTGGTCCAAAAAATTAAAAACTATACCGAAAAAGTTTCCCCTCTACAAAGAAAGCTTAAAAGTAAAAAACTTAAAGCCGATGTAAAAAAAGATTTAGAAGAAAAAATCCAAAAATTAGATGATGAAACGGTTACAGATTTTCGGGAAGTAAATTTTAATCGAAAGACATTGAATAAAATTGTCGGGAAATTAAGTCAGTTTGTTTTGCGAATAGAAGAAGCCGATTATGAAAAAGAAGTGTTTTTAAGCCGTGCAGAAGTTAAAGACGAAGGAGAACTAAAAAAACTGGTTAAGCTTGCAGGAAAAGGGAAAAAAGCGAGAAGTCTTTTAAAATCGCGTTCTCTTCGGAAAGAAGATTTAGTAGAAATTGATAAAGAGATTAAAAATGTTCATCGAAAATATCGAAGAATTGAGCTTGAAAGTGATCAGGATGTAAAAGAGCTTAAAGAAATTTATTATGCCATTCGCTCAGGGGAGCGCGAAGCAGACATTGCTAAAAATGAGCTGATCGAAGCTAATTTGAGGTTGGTGGTTTCTATTGCTAAAAAATATACCAATCGAGGACTTCAATTTTTGGATTTAATTCAAGAAGGAAACATAGGGCTCATGAAGGCGGTAGATAAGTTTGAATATCGAAGAGGCTATAAATTTAGTACCTATGCAACGTGGTGGATTCGTCAGGCCATTACCAGAGCCATTGCCGATCAGGCAAGAACCATTCGAATTCCGGTGCATATGATTGAAACCATTAATAAGCTTATTCGAACTTCTCGCTATTTAGTTCAAGAAATTGGAAGAGAACCCACCCCTGAAGAAATTGCTGTAAAAATGGAACTTCCAGTGGATAAAGTGAGAAAAGTATTAAGAATTGCAAAAGAGCCCATCTCTTTAGAAACTCCTATTGGAGAGGAAGAAGATAGTCATTTAGGAGATTTTATTGAAGATAAAAGGCAAATTAATCCTCAAGATGCGGTCATTAATTTAAATCTCTCTGAACAAACCAGACGTGTACTTTCTACTTTAACTCCCAGGGAGGAAAAAGTATTAAGGATGCGTTTTGGAATTGGAGAAAAATCAGATCATACCCTAGAAGAAGTGGGGCGCGATTTTGATGTCACCAGAGAGAGGATTCGTCAGATTGAAGCAAAGGCTTTACGAAAACTGCGCCATCCTAGTCGAAGTAAAAAATTAAAGGCTTTTGTTGATTAATAGTGGGTTTTATTGTTAATAAGAGTAAATGTGGGCCTGTAGCTCAGTTGGTTAGAGCCTCCGGCTCATAACCGGGTGGTCCCAGGTTCGAGTCCTGGCGGGCCCATTCTTTGAAAAATTATGCTTAAAGATTTACACATTCTGCAGGATCTTCAAAAAATCGACTTAGTAATCGATTCCTTTCAAAACAATAAAGAAGAATTTCCAAAATTAATTGAACAATTTAATCAACGTTTAGGCGAAGAAAAGCATAAAATTGAAGTTAAAAAACAAGCCCTTTTAGAACTTGAGAAAAAGAAAAAAGGTTTGGAATTGGATTTGTCTGATAAAGAAGAAAAAATAAAAAAATCTGAAGAAAAAATGATGTTGGTGAAATCCAATGAAGAGTATCAAGCTATGAAAAAAGAAATAGAAATGGCTAGAGCCCAAAATTCCTTTTTAGAAGAACAAATTTTAGAAGTGATGCTTCAACTCGATGAAGTTAAAAATGCCTTAAATATCTTTGAGCAGGAAATGTCCAATAGTACAAAAGTGATTGAGGCCCAAAAAAAGAAAGTAGAAGATGATCTTTCTCACCTCGATGAATTGCTAATGGGCAAAAAGGGGGAGAGGGAAACCCTTTTAAAGGATTTATCTAAGGAGAGTCTTTCAGCTTACAATCGACTTCGTACTAAAAAAGCACTGGCGGTTACTGAAACACGGAATGGCAAATGTGTAGGATGTAGTATGTCGCTTCCTCCCCAATTTTATAATGAAATTCAAAAATGTGATACTCTAAGATTTTGCCCCAGCTGTCAGCGCATTTTAATTTATACGCCCACCACTTAAAAAAATATTTATGATGAAGTATTCCCTTTATGTTGATGGTGCCTCTCGCGGGAATCCTGGCCATGCAGGTGCAGGAGCGTATTTGGCTGATGAAGAAGGTAGGGAAGTTGCAAGCCTTTATCAATATTTGGGAGAGGCTACCAATAACATGGCGGAATATGCAGCGTTGCTTTTGGGGCTTAAAGCAGCCAAAAAGAGAAAAATAAAGTTCCTCATGATTTTAGCAGATTCAGAACTGATGGTGCGGCAAATTCAAGGGGTTTATCAGGTCAAAAATCCTACCTTGAAAAAAAACTATGATACCGCTATGAAGTATTTAAAATATTTTAACTATACGATTTCACATATTAGGCGAGAAAAAAATAAGATTGCAGATCAACTGGCCAATAAAGCCATTGATGAATACTTAACTTAAAAAAGTTTAGATTTAGATCGCAGGGTTGATCGGATGATCGCTGTTTGTAGGGATGAGAATCCTTAACACAAAGAGAGGAAAGTCCGGGCTCCATAGGGTAGTGATGCTGGGTAACGCCCAGGAAGAAATTTTCAGAAATGAAAATCTTCTTACGGATAGTGCAACAGAAAGTAAACGTGGAATAGCCTTTCGAGGGTCTATTCCTCATGGTGAAACGGTGAGGTAAGAGCTTACCAGTAAGAAGGGTGACCTTCTTAGCTATGAAAACCCCATCAGGAGCAAGACAGAATAGGAAAACAGCTTGAGGTTACCCGTCTCAATAACATATGTTTCTGTTTTCGGGTGTGTCGCATGAGGGGAAGAGTAATTTTCCTCCTAGAGAAATGATCGTCACTTCTTTATAAAAAGAAGTACAAAACCCGGCTTATAGATTAACTCTGTGATCTAAAATCTTTTGGCAGCACCAATAAAGAAATTATTTCCAATCATATTGGCCCCTAAAAGACCAATATGAACGCCTCCTAAAACATCTACATCCTTATTCAAATGATATTCTACGGCAGGGGTAAGAGACATAATTTCATCAAAACTATATCCCAAATTTTGAAGATCTAATTTAAGCCGTGCATCAAAATCCGGCGTTACTTTAAAAACTCCTAAAGTATTTAAAGATGCCAGCCCGACTTCTTTATTGCCAATCCCGGGCATGAGTTCTCCTTGAAGGCTAAAACGGTCAATGACTTCTTTTCTAAGAGCAATGCTGGGAAAAACAGCAAAGGAATTATTTTTAGTTAACGAATAAGCACCTTTTCCAAAAGCCCCTATTTTAAATCCCAGAGCCAATTCTGGATTTTGAGCATCTTCTGTTAAGGCGCGATATAAAAATCCTGCCCGCAGGCCACCAAATTCAAACCCTCTTTCTGTTTGGGGAAAAACGCCTGTTTCACCGGTAAATTCCCAATCTTGAAAACGACTATATCGTCCTTTGAGATAAAGATTAGCTCCTAAGTTATCCGATGTGAAATAATGGTAACCCAGTTGAGCTTGCCCATCGATTAACCCTTGAGGAAGGACCAAGGGGCGATAAACACTGGAAGTGGGATAAGAAGAAGGAGTAACTACTTTAAGAGGAGCTACTTTTTCTATGAGTACAGGTTCTTCTTTTTTGGAAAGTGTTGGAAGTGGAAGGGCAACCTTTTCATGTTCTTCTACTTTAGCTTGGGGTTTAGCTTGGGGGTTTTCCTTTTTGATGGGTGTTATTTTTTTTGCAATTTTTTTATGAACAGCTTTTTTAAGCTTCACTGTCGTTTTTTCATAAGACAGTGAAGGGACCAATAAACCAATCAGTAATAATATAATAATTTTTTTCATAGGGTAACGACCTCCTTATTATGGAGAGATTATAAGGAGGTGCTCCCTATGAAGTCAATAAAAAGAAGATTAAGCGGCTTTTTTATGAACCTGGCTTATTTCTTGATTGCATTCTTGTTTATAGCCCTCTGCTTCTTCCTCGAGTTTTTTCATATCTTTCTCAAGGGAAGAGGCGCGGCTAATCAGTTCTCGGACTTTCGGTTCATGTACCACATTTGGATTCCCACCTTTAGAAAGTCCAATGACTTGCTGTCCAATTTGAGCACAGGTTTCTTGATATTCACGAGTTACTTTATGCTTTTTAGCATTTAAAGAAGTCAGATGTGCGGCTTCTTTGGCTCGGATAGACAAGACCTTGCTTTCTTCTGCGGTGAATTCTCCCGCTTTTTTGACCCATCCTTTAAAGGATGTGAGCCAACTTTCGATCGGTTTCATGATTATTACCCCCTTTTTAAGCAACTTTTTTAAGTTGCTCTGGTTGTTGTTTGACATCTTTCGTATTTTCATACTTTTTTTGTAGCGATTCCATCATTGTATTAAAGTTTTCCACCAGTTCTTGAAACTCATCATTTTTTCGAACATGAAAAGGCATGTGTTGAAATCCTTCTTGAGCAATTTGTTTCATGCGTCTTTCCAGTGCATAAATAGGCCCTGCTATCCGATGCGTAATAAATATGCCAACTAATGTTAAAACACTGATTAAGACTAAAAAGATTGTCAGTAGATTTTTATTTAAGAAATTTTTTTCAACTTGGATCAGTTCTTGAGCCAGGGGTGAAGAAATAAGCCCAGATTCAATCAGTGGATTTAAATTGAGATTAATATAGTATTTGGCAGCAACGACAAAAACCAAACAAATAATGGATGCTACCCCAATTAAAAGGCCAATATAGCGAAATTGAAAATCTTGGTTAATAATATATTGTTTTCTCATTTGTGCGACACCTTTTCTGTATCAATAGTAAACGTGGTGGCAGGAGCCATCATTTTTCCATTAGAACTTTGAATGGCAAAAAGGCTGACATCTAAGGTTCGATACGCGGTTTCAATAAGGGGTAATTCAACAGAACTTTTCTTTAATGGCCCTAGAGGAACCTGAGTTTTTTGAGGGGGTAAAGGTAAAAGCTTCTTTTTAGCAGCTGCTGGCATTTTCCCCTCTTTTGGAGTTAGAGAAAGTTCTGCAAAGTAAAGAGCTTGTTTACTGTATTTAGGCATTTTCCAGTTTAAAACAACTTTTCCGTTTTCAAGCTTTATGTCTCTATTTAAAACAATGACGTTTTTGTTGGCTTTCCACCGAAGCTCCATCAGAGATCCTTCTTGAGTTACGAGATAAAGCTTTTGATGAGCCAGAGAAAAGCCTGCAGGTGGGTGTTTATATAAGTGAGCGTATTGAAAATCTTGATTAGGAGAATATTTTCCAATGATCATTTGTTTTTCCCAATCAATAATGTGAAGAGAATATTTTGGATCTATGGTTACTAAAAGCTCTCGACTCACATAAAATCCACTCTTAATTTGTGTTTTGGGCAAGGTTAATTCTTTGATAATTTCTTGTGGATGTTCGGGATCTATTTCTACAAGAATGGTGTCTTTGTCTTGAGAAAGCGATAGCGTTAAGAAATGGGTTTGTGGATTGTCCCACATTTCTTCAACAGTCATATTTTGAGGGATCATGTCTACAAATCCCAAGGATTTTATGACTGGAACGGTTGTTGAAATATCAATGACCTTCATTTCTCTATTTTGGCATAGGCCATAAAGTTTTTTGGGTGAATCGGGATGAGGGCTTAAGGCAACTATAGGACTTTGGAGATACGATTTTAAATTAAAAAATTCGTCCGATTTTTTTTGGCCCACTGAAATTTGAATGAGATTAAATCCCTCACTGATATAGAGAGTTTCTGTTTGAGGAGAGATAGTCATGGCAGAAATGGTTTTAGAAAATTGTCTAAGCAGTGTTTTTAAATCAAGAGATGTGGCCGTTAAAACTGTAGCATTTTCAAATAGGCGTTCATTATTAAACGTTTCTTGATCTAAGGCTACTAACGTAGGTTCTGTGAGAAAAAATACATGGCGGCCTTTTTGTTCACTTTCTCTTTGAAAGTAAACCAGGCTTACACATATAACTACCAGTGCTGTTCCTATCATTAAAATATATCGAGACATACGACGACATTCCCCTTTTCAATAAACGTACCGCTTTCAACTATATCTTTAATTATAGTCCGGAAGATGGGTTTGTCAATTTTTGCCAACTTGCTCTATGTCATTCTGAGCGAAGCGAAGAATCTCAGAGATCCCTCGCTATGCTCGGGATGACAGAGGCGCACTTTTTGCTAAATTGGGAAAGGTGCTCAGGAGACAGACGCGTACATAAAATATATAGTTATATTCAATAGTTATATAATAAATAGAGGTATAAGATTTTATATTTGATTAAATCCTTTACGCTTTTAAAAAGAGTGTAAAAAAGATGTTTAAGCGTGGCCATATATCTAAGTATTTATTTTTCTTAATTAATTTAAATTATGAGGATTTCTGATCAGCTTGGCACAACCCTTGCTTCCTTTGGCCTTTGTAAAATTCTCAGAAGCATATCTAAGAACACCTTCTGTCAAATTTTACACAACACAACGATACCTTATTATTGAAACGGTTTAGGTCGCCCGGCCTAGACCGTTTCTTTTTTTTGTATACTGTTGAAAAAGGCTCATCTGCGTTGTTGCCCTCGTCGGCTCTCCTTCAACGTACCACTCAAGTACGCCTCAGTCGCGCCTCCTCGGGCGCCTAGCATCTGAACCTTTTTGAACAGTATGCTCTTTGTGAAAATTAGTGACGATTTTGGGCACAGTGTTTAAAAAATAAGCCTCATTTCCAATCCTCTTTCTTTTGGTGAAAAATGGAAAATCCTGAGTTGTTTCTTTAGCTTATCATGTAAATATTTAAAGTGGTCCAATAATTGCTTTCTCTTTGGCTTGGTAGTTTAGAACATTAGGAGGAACGTATATGAGAAAACTATTTTTAATTATTATTATGATGGGTTTAATGGCCAGTGGTTGTAGCCCAAAATTAGGAGGATCTGACCAGCCATCAACCCCTAAAACAAATCAACCTTCTCAGCAACAACAAGAAGAAGAGTCTGCTCAACCTCAAGAAGATGAAGATGAAGTTTCAGGCAATATTTTACCCCCTAAAAAAGAAGATGACGAAGACGAAAACAAAAAAGATGAGGACAAAGAAGATATAGCTTTAGAAGATAAATCTTCTAAAGATGATTCGTCTTCTAATAATACGATAGAAGAAGATAAAAATATTTCGAATGAAGTAACGATGAGTGATAGTGAAAGACCGGCTCCTTATACAGATGTTTTTGTAGCTCCTGATAATAAAAGCAGTGAAGTCGCTGTTGATGATTACAATCATAAATTAGTGGGATTTGCTTGGATGGTTGGAGGAGGTTTGGTATTCGGCACTTCTATGGCAGTAGATCGAATTGGGACAAGACTCTATGATGTTTTTAGTAGATTACAACCAGGTATTGCGGCGCTACAGTTTCGAGAACATCGACAAATTTATAATATTACTCTTAAGGCGATGGAAAAGCTTCATATCCGAAAAAATGTGGCTAAAAAAATTCTTCGAAAATTTATGTATGCAGGTTCAGCCAGAGCTTTATCTGTAAAAAGAGGTGGTTCTAAAATCCTTCAGTGGCTTGGAAGGGCAGGTAAAGTGGGTGGGGCCGTGATATCTGTTTTTGGGGTTATTGAAATGGTTTTGGAACCCACAGACCTAGCAGATGCAGAGATTCGTCCTGAGGATAGATTTGAAGATTTAAAGCGGGCCGTATTTTCTTTAGAAGAAAATCCTCAAGATAAAAATATTCAAGATTGTGTTTTGAGATCTGTGATTAGTTATTTACCAGATGTCATTAATTCTTTAAAGCTTGAGTATAATGAATATTTTTATGCTTTAGAAGAAGCAATGGCTAATCAAGAGCTCAGTTCGGAAGATAAAGAAACAGCTCAAAAAGAGTTTAATGAATTTGAAGTAGAGCAGACAAAACTGATTGATTTTTTTCAGAATAGTTTAGAAACCTTGAGTCGGCTGTACTACGCCACGGATGTAGATCGTTCTCATGCAAATGAGATTTTAAAAGAAAATGTTCAAAAGTTAGAACAAATTCTTGAAGAGAAACAATCATAATATAAAGGAGGTAACTATATATGATTAATTATAAAACAATGGTGATTGCATCTTTGATTGCAATCATGGCTTTAGGATGTGGATCTTCTAAAGATAGCAGTTCAAGTCAGCAGAATCCAAATTCTGCAGTGTCCCCTGCACATAATCAAACACCAGGGTCTGATCAAATCCAAGACCAACCGTCTGATGAGATAGCCGGTGGAAGTATTCCTTCTGGGAATAAGGCGTCAGATTCAAGAGTTGCTGCGGGATTAGCATGGCTTGTCGGAGGCAGTTTCGTTTTTGCTGTGGCATATCCTATAGAGAGATTTTCTACGGAGCTTTTCGCTGTGTATAAAAGTCTTCCTTCTAAAGGACTTCGGCTGCTTGATTTTTTGGCCGCTAGACAAAAATTAATAAGTGCAACCATGCCGGGTATTCAGTGGATGCGTCCGCGATTTGCTGGAAAAGTACAAAGTTATGCCAGACGTCTCTTAATAGGAGATTTAACCATGGCCGATTTAGCTGCTAAGGCAAGAAGAACGCGCATGGCGATGTGGGGAGGACGTACTCTGTATGCTGTTGGAGCGGCAATGACTGTCATTGGGATTGTCGATCTTGTTTTAACTCCTACTGAATTGGCCGATGGTGAAATAACCTCTCAAGATCGCTTTGAAGATTTAAAGCGCAGTGCATGGTCTTTGGCTGAAAAACCTCAGGATGTTGAATTACAGGATCATCTCATTAGAAATACCATTGCTTTTTTGCCAGATGTAATTCACTCCTTAAAACAGGAATATAACACTCGGTTGACTGAAATTACTGTTTTAGATGAACAAGAGGGGATCAGTGCTGAGAAGAAAAGAGTTGCTCAAGAAGAATTTAAGAAATTTGAAGAAGGACAATTGAAAGCCATTGCCTTTTGTGAACGTAGCTTAAAAGCTCTTCAAGAAGTACATGAGTCAGATATTAATAGCCTAGATGAAGCAGGACGACAAAAAGCAATGGAAATTCTCAAGAAGAGCATTGAAGAATTGAATAAAATCTATGTCAAAGAATGATCATTAATCATTCTTTGAGATCGAGATGTTCTTTAGAATATTATTGGACATGGGATTTAGAGTGTAGCCTTTGACATAGGATTTTAGAAGAACATTTTGAGAGTCGATAAAGAGCGGTATTATGGGAACGTCTTCTTCTGTTAAAAGATGTTGCGCCTTCTGATATAGAGTTAGGCGTTTTTGAGAATCCAGTTCTTTAGCGGCCTCTTCGATCAATTGATCATATTCTTTATTTTTCCACTGAGTGTGATTATTACCAGAGTAGGAAGTAAAAAGGTTCATGAAATTATCGGGATCTGGAAAATCAGCTCCCCAGCCTAGTCTCCATAGCTCTGGAGGATTTGTTTCTAACATTTTTAGGTGAACTTTCCATTCTTGGTTATCAATGCTAACCGTAACATTTAAATGCTCTTTCCACTGGCTTTGAAGAAACTCTGCAATGATTTTATTATCATCTCGTGTGTCATACACCATTTTGATGGAAGGAAAATGCTCTCCCTTGGGATATCCTGCCTGGGCTAAGAGAAGCTGGGCTTTTTCTTTGTCGAATTTTAATCCAATGGTTTCGTCATATCCAAACATGCCTTTGGGAATCCAACTAGAGGTAGGGATTTGGTTTCCCTGTAAGATGGTAGAGAGTTGAGAGCGATCAATAGCCAAAGAAAAAGCTTTCCGAATTCGACTATCGGTAAACGGTTTTTTCTTTACATTCATACCGTAGTAATACCCTCTTAAAAAAGGAGAGTTCTTGTAATCAGCCAGATTTTTATAGTGAGAGATCAGAAGCGGAGGAATTCGACGAATCAAGTCTACTTTGTTTGTATCATAGAGGGAAAGTGCTGTAGAATCTTCATTAATAATATAGGCTGTAGCGGTTGAGATTTTAGGTTTTTCTCCGTAATAAGAGGGATTCGCTTCTAATGTTACACTATAATCATGCTTCCACTCTTTAAGTCGAAAAGGACCACAGGTGACGATATTTTTAGGATCTGTCCAAGCATCTTTAAACTGTTCAATAATATCTTTTCGAATGGGAAAGGTGACCCAAAAAAAGGGAATCTTTAAAAAGTAAGAAGCCGGATGCCAAAGATCCACTACCAATGTGTGATCGTCTTGGGCATGAATGCCTACTGTGTCAAAGTCAGTGAGTTTTCCAGCGTTATATTCTTTGGCATTTTTAACATCAAAGAGGAAATACGCATAATCAGAAGCCGTTTTTGGATTTAAAAGTCGTTCCCATCCATCGACAAAATGGGAAGCCAGGATGGGTTTTCCATCTGTCCACAACGCATCAGAACGCAAATGAAATGTATAGCGCTTTCCATCAGAAGATATATCCCATCGTTCAGCCAGTGCAGGTTTAACGTTTAAATCTGAGTCAAACTGAATGAGTCCTTCCATGAGATTAAATAAAATATCAGCAGAAACGTTATCCGTAGCCAGGGACCAGTCTAGCGTGGGAGGTTCAGAAGCAATAACAAATCGAAATTCTTTTTCAGGGTGAGAATGGAATTTCTTGGGGCCAAAAAAATTCCAGGCTATAACTAAGATGATCAGTGCTAAAATGATTCCATATATTTTTTTCATAGGTTGAGTCCTTTCATGCGTTTTTAAGTTTTGGATCCAAGGCATCTCTGAGCCCATCTCCTAAGAGATTAAATGCTAAAACCGTTAGAAAAATAGAAAATCCAGGGAAAATGATTAAATGGGGAAAACTTTTAAAGGCCTGAAATCCATCATTAGCCAAAGATCCCCAGCTGCTAAAGGGAGGCTGAAGTCCAAGCCCAATAAAACTTAAAAAAGATTCCGATAAAATAGCTGCCGGAATTTCAAATGTTAACGTTACAATAATAGGGCCTAAAATATTGGGAAGAATGTGTTTAAAAATAATAAAACGATTTTTGACTCCTACGGCACGAGCAGCTTCAATAAAGGCCATTTCTTTAAGTTGCAAGACTTGTCCTCTTACAATTCTAGAAACATCCACCCAGCCCACAATGGTTAAAGCTAAAAAAATTCCAAATAATCCTTGGCCAAAAATAACGCGAATTAAAATAATAAGAAGAAGTGAAGGGAAGGTATAAAGAATATCGACGATTCTCATCAAAAGATTATCAATTTTTCCTCCCACATATCCAGAAAGCGATCCATACAGGGTGCCTACGATTAAAGAACAGATGGCGACGATGAGTCCCACAGAAATGGACATACGAGAACCATAAATGACTCGACTTAAGAGATCTCGCCCTAAAATATCGGTTCCCATCCAAAAGGTGCGATTGGGAAACATGAGCCTTTGGGAGGGATTTTGAATTTCATATCCATAGGGAGCCAGGAGATTGGCAAACAGGGCAACTAAAATAATAAAAATAATAAAAAAAAGACTTAAGAGCGCTGGTTTATTTTTAGAAAGTGTTTTAAAAGCATCGCTCCACAGTGTATTCATGATACTTTGATCCTGGGATCAATAACGGCGTATAAAACATCTACTAAAATATTGGCTAAAATTAAAAGTACGGCATAGATAAGTGTTACTCCCATAATAAGAGGGTAATCACGATTCGTGACGGCTAAAATAAAATGTTTGGCCATGCCTGGGATAGCAAAGACATGTTCAATAACAAAAGATCCTGTAATAATTCCAGCCAAGAGTGGCCCAGAAATGGTAATAACGGGAATCAGAGAATTTTTAAGTACATGTTTTAAAATAACCGGAAATTCACTTAAACCTTTAGCGCGGGCAGTTCTTACATAGTCTGCTTTAATGACATCGAGCATGCTGGTTCTCATAAGCCTAGCAATAATGGCAACTGGGCGAAGTCCCAACGCTGCCACCGGTAAAATTTTATATTCCCATCCGCCTTCCCAAAGACCCGCCGGAAACCACCCCATTTTAAAGGAGAAAAAATAAATAAGAAGTGCCGCGACCAAAAAACTGGGAAGCGTAATGCCAGAAATGGCAATAAACATAGAAGAACTATCTAACCAGGTTCCATGCTTATAGGCGGCAATAATTCCCAGAGGAATTCCTAAAAGAAAGGCCAGAAAGGCTGCATAAAGTCCCAGTTCTACGGAAACAGGAAGGCTATCTTTAATGATGTCTGTCACGGAGCGCCCCAAATATTTATAAGAAGGGCCCAGATCTCCTTGAATTAACCCCTTCATATAATAAAAATATTGTGACCAAAGGGGGCGATCTAGATGATATTTGGCTTCAATATTGGCCTTAATTTCTGGGGGAATGGCTTTGTCTTTATCAAAAGGGCCGCCCGGAGTAATGCGCATAATACAAAAAGTAATGGTGGCTAAAACAAAAATAACTGGAATAGAAATAAAAATGCGCTTTAAAATAAAAGGGATCATTATCGCTCAAGCCAAAATTCGTCTAAACTCCAACGGTCTAAAGGATTGAGTTTTGCCCCTTTAACTTCATTTCTCCACATCGATTGATGAGCATAAATATAGAGAGGAATAATCACAGCCTCTTCTTCTAGGAGCATTTTTTGGGCTTGATTATAGAGCTCTACTCGTTTTTGTGGATTATTTCCCATGAGCTTTGCTTTTTCGACAATTTTGTCAAATGTTTTACTTCCCCACTGAGTGTGGTTATTGTCGCTATAGGAAGTAAAAAGACTCATGAAATTATCGGGATCTGGATAATCGGCATTCCATCCCAAACGAAAAATATCAAACGAAGTTTTAAGAGGCTCTTTGTGAGATGATTGAAGTGAATTAGTGTATACTTTCCATTCTTGGTTATCGAGACGAACTTCAATTCCTAAATTTCTTTTCCATTGAGACTGAAGGCTTTCGGCAATGGTTTTATGAGTCTCGCTGGTATTAAAAAGAAGTGTAATGGGTGGAAATGTTTTTTTTCCTTCACCGTAGCCTGCTTTTTTCATCCATTCTTTGGCTTGGGTAGGATTAAAGGGTATGCCAATAGAAGGATTGTGTCCCAACATTCCCTGAGGAATAAGGGTGGAAGTGGGGATATCTCCTTTTTGAAGCATATCGGTAATTTCTGTTCTATTAATGGCTGCCGAAAAAGCACGTCTTACATAGGCATTCGAAAGGGCTTCTTTTTTCGTATTAAGACCAATGTAGTAGGTGCTTAAATAATTTCCCGAGCGATATTCCGGTGTATTTTTAAGATGAGGAATATCTAGCGGAGGAACTTGCCGAATAATATCTAATTTTTTGGTTTGGTAAAGACTAAGCGCGGTAGAAGCTTCCACAATCATAAAGCATATAATTTTTTTAAGTTTTGCTTTGGCTCCATAATAATTGTCATTGCGTTCAAGAATGAGTTGATAATCATGTTTCCAGTGAGTCAATTTAAAAGGGCCATTGGTTATAATATGTTCTGGTTCTGTCCAGGCATCTCCATATTTTTCAATAATGTCTTTTCTTAAAGGGGAAAGATCTGGAAATGTGGAAATATGTAAAAAGTAGGCTACGGGTTTTGTGAGGGTTACTTGAAACGTAAAGTCATCTAGGGCTTTAATCCCCACATCAGCAATATTTTTGATTTTCCCTTCGTTAAAAGCCTGAGCATTTTTAACATCAAATAAAAAGTAGGCATATTCAGAGGCGGTTTTAGGATCAATAATCCGTTTCCAAGAATATTCAAAATCAGGGGCAGTGACTTTTTTTCCATCAGTCCAATACACATCATCTCGCAGGTAAAACGTATAGACAGATCCGCTGTGTGTAATTTTCCAGGATTTTGCGACCTTGGGGATAATCTTTAGGTCTGGAGTAGAAAAGTCATAATCTGTAAGTCCATCCATCGTATTTTCAATAACCAAACTTGAAGTCGTATCGGCAGCTTTGGAAGGATCCAGTGTAGGAGGTTCTGTTTCTAAATTAAAGTAGAGTGTGTCATTAGAAAGTTTTGCTTTTTTGGAACAAAACGTAAGAGAAAATAGGCAAAGTACAGAAAGAAGGAGTGTAAATATTTTTTTTAATTTCATTGTATTCGGTCTTAACGTATCAATTCTATGAAGTCAAAGGAAAGAGCAAACTATATTATTTGAATGGGTGGCATCGATGGAGAGCGTCCTTCGATGACAGGACCCAAAAAATATTTAGGTAAGTAGAGTTTGACGGGCTAGAAATGATGTGTTAGAAGTTCTTAACTTATGGAATTATACGAAACCGTAAAAAAGCTGGATTTAAGAGCGGATATTTGCCCCTTTACCTTTTCAAAAACAAAGCAAGCCTTAGCCTCTATTGAAAGTGGGGATATTATCCAAGTGCGCCTGAACGCAGGAGAACATATGGAAAATGTTCCAACTTCTGTGCTGAGTGAAGGCCATCAAGTCATTGATATTGTTAAGGATGGTAGCTCTTATCTGCTTTATATCATGAAACAATAGTGAACCTGTTCCGATCGTTTAGGTTGGTCCAACTTCAAATCATCGGTATTCTTTTTTCTGTATCTACCTTTTCTGTATTTGGCTGGGCAGAATCTTCCTGGATCTTTTTTCAAAATCATCTTCATTCTCATAACGATCATACCTTTAGTCGTTTCCCAGAAAGTACAGATCTTGAAGATTCTTATAGTAGCGAGGGCATTCAAGCACTTATTGACCAAGCCAAAGAAGAGGGGATTGATGCTCTGGCCATTACCGACCATAATACGATTAGCCAATGGTTTGATCCCGTATTTCAAGAAGAAAAAGAAGTGCTTCTCTTGCCTGCGATGGAGTGGACCAATATGTTTGGAGGGCATGCGAGCCTTCTGGGATTTCATGCAGATCATGAGGGGAAAGCCATTGTTCCCCGCCATCCTCGTACCACTTTAGAAGCCAGTGATTATATCGACATGATGGATGAAACCCACACCCGGGGAGGGTTGGTGATTATTAATCACCCAAAATCTTTATACGTTCCTCATCGGTGGCCAGCTAATTTATATGATGCTGATGGCATTGAACTTAATTTTTCTTCTTTTATGCAGCCAGGGGCCACCCTTGAATGGTGGGAAGGGCAGTTAAAGATGGGCAAAAAATTATTTTTATTAGGTGGCAGTGATTATCATGCAGGAAATTTTTATGGAGCGCCCTTTGAATCTACCAATCTTATTTTGGTTGAAGAACGGTCTTTAAATGTTTTGTTTGAATCCTTAAAAGCTGGAAAAATTCAGGTTTTGCGTTCCCCAGCTTCTCCCCGAGTAGATATACATGCTATCCGAATAGATGGGCAGGCTTTTGGCATTGGTGAAGAAGTGTTATTACTTCCTTTACAAAGTCTTTTTCTTCAGATAAAAGTGACCGGTGGTAACGGTGGAGAGCTTGAGATTTATAGTCATCAAGGTTTGGTAGAGACAGTTAAGATTACAGAAGATGTTTTTGAATATAGTGACGCTTATTTACCAAAGTATCGAAATGATTATCTGTGGTTTAAAGTAAAAATGGATTCTGAATTAGAAACGGTCGTTAATCCTCTCTACCTGACGCAACGTTTTTAAATAAATATATGATTATTGGTATTCCAAAAGAAATTAAAAATCACGAAAATCGTGTGGGTCTTATTGAAGTTGGCGTAAAAGTGTTAGTCCAGCAAGGTCATAAAGTCCTAGTCGAAAAAAATGCAGGGATGGGCTGTGGCATTCGCAATGAAGATTACCAAGAAGCCGGTGCGATTTTAGTCGATTCGGCTAAACAAATTTATGACGATAGTGACATGATTGTAAAAGTAAAAGAGCCTGTCGATCCAGAAACGCATTATCTTCACGATGGGCAGATTTTATTTACCTTTCTTCATTTGGCAGCCGTTCCTACATTGGCCAAAGAATTGATGAATAAAAAAGTCAGTGCCATTGCTTATGAGACGATTCAACTTTCGGATGGATCTTTGCCCGTTTTAAAACCCATGAGTGAAGTGGCTGGGAAAATGGCTCCTCAATTGGGAGCCTATCTTTTGCAAAAAGATAAGTCTGATAAAGGAAAAGGGGTTTTATTGGGAGGGGTTCCAGGGGTAAAGCGAGGACAAGTAACCATTGTGGGTGGCGGAGTGGCCGGAATGAATGCAGCTAAAATTGCTGTAGGGATGGGAGCCGATGTAACGATTGTTGATCGAGATGTGAGACGGCTTGAATATTTGGATGATATTTTTGGAACTCAAATTAAAACCTTAATGTCTAATATTTCTAATATCGAAGAATCTGTTCGAGAATCTGATTTGGTGATTGGAGCCGTGCTTGTTACCGGAGCCAAGGCTCCGAAACTTGTGACCAAAGAAATGGTTTTTAAAATGGAACCTAGTTCTGTCCTCATTGATATTTCTATTGACCAAGGGGGCTGCATTGAAACAATGAAGCCTACGACTCATGATAATCCCACGTTTGATTTAAAAGGGGTGATTCATTATGGAGTCACCAATATTCCTGCTGCTGTGGCAAGAACCTCAACTTATGCGCTAACCAATGTGACATTTCCCTACGTGCTGCAATTAGCCAATAAGGGCTTTGAAAAAGCCATTCAGGAAAATGAAGCACTCTATAAAGGCGTTAATATCTGCCAAGGAAAAGTAACCTATAAAACTGTGGCAGATGATTTAGGCCTAAAATTCGAAAAACTATAAGATTTTGACATCTCAGAACTTTTAGGTACAATATAAGTATAGTGCACTTTAAAAAGTGCCAGTGGGGGGCTGAACGTAATTATCTAACCCATTAGAACTATTAAAGAATTTCATGAATACAAAAATATTATGGATACAAAAAGAATCTGCTCTAAACCTAGAGTGTATTCGTTTATTTCAAGAACATGGGTGGGAAGTGGCAAGTATTTCTTCAGGAGCTCTGGGGGTTGAAAAAGCACAAAGTTTTGAACCTCATTTGATCCTAGTGGGGGAAGACATTTCTGATTTTGATGCATTGACAGTGATTAAAAATATTAAAAGTGTTCCCAATAAAACGGTTTGTCCCATTATTTTGATGGGGAGTGAAGCCTTAGGGAAAAAAATAGAAAAAGAAGAAGAAAAATGGAAGCCGCTTATTCAATTTTTTATGGTTTCTCCTATTAAAGCAGATGAACTGGTTCGGATGTGTGAAAAGATTTTAGGGAAAGAGCCTGTCATCCTGAGCTCTGCGAAGGATCTAGGTCCTGAGATTCTTCGGGCCTCTGGCCCTCAGAATGACGGAGGGGCACCTCCGAATGACGGAGACATGAAGACCCTAAAAGAATATCTGGCGTTAAAGGAAAAAGAGCTTTCTGATTTTGAAAAAGATTTTAGCCGAGCCAAGGAACAACTTTCCATTGCAGAGAAAAAAGCTTCTGAGACGGAATATGAGCATAAAAAAATGGTAGAACAACATCAGGATCTTTTAAAGCGCATTGAGCTTTTGACGGCGGAAAATGAGGAGCTTAGAGATCGCTATGGGAAAGAAATAAAATCCAGAGAACAAGAACTTCAAACCAAAACGGATAAACTTTTGGCCCAAGAGCGAAAACTAGATCAGGCCAATAAAAAATATGAAGAACTTAAAGAAAGAGTGAAGCGAGATATTCAACATATCCGGGTTCGTGAAAAAGAATTAGAAGCAAAACTGGAGATCTTAAAAAAAGATTCCGAAACTCTCCTGATGACGAAAGATAAAAAACTTTTAGAGTTTAAACGAAAAATGGATTCCTTAGAATATGAAATAGAAAATATTCGCGAAAAAGCACTTCATTCGGAAAAGAAAGTTCAATTGTGGAAAGAGCGGATTGAAAGAGTCTTAAGAGCATTGAAACTTGGAACCTCGCTTTTAGAAAGTGAAGATCTTGAAGGCGCTCTAGAGGAGGCTCAAGAAGAAGCCCAGGAAGAATCTGCAGCTCAGGATTCTGAAAAACCTACCCAAAAATCCCAAAAAATTGCCTAGAAAAAATACTTTAGACGTGATACGTTAAAAAAGATCGTTGCTGTTAAAGTATTGTCTGTTAAAGTACTGTAATATATAGTCATTTAAGCTCTTAAACTATGAAAATACGGCGTTTAGAACTCATCGGATTTAAGTCATTCATGAATAAAACCACTCTTCATTTTGAGGATGGGATTACAGGCATTGTAGGTCCCAATGGATGTGGCAAAAGTAATGTGGTGGATGCTCTCTTTTGGGTAATGGGGGATCAAAGTGCCAAACATCTTCGGGGTACAGAGATGGGGGATGTGATCTTTGCGGGAAGTGATCAAGAACCTCCGTCTGGTCTTTCAGAAATCAATATTACTTTTTCTACAGAAGATGGAGGAGTGCCTGCCGAATATAGTCAATTTCCCGAAGTGACCATTTCAAGACGTTTATATCGATCGGGCGAAAGCGAATACCTCATTAATAAAACTCCTTGTCGGCTAAAAGATGTTGCTGAATTTTTTATGGATACCGGTATTGGGACAAAGTCTTATTCTATTATCGAACAAGGACAAATTGGAAGAATTGTTAGCCAAAAGCCAGAAGACAGAAGAAGTCTCATTGAAGAAGCTGCCGGTATTACCAAATTTAAGAGTCGGAAACGAGAAGCTTCTCTTAAAATGGATGCCACAGATCAAAATTTATTGCGCATTAATGACATTATTTCTGAGATTAAACGACAAATTGATAGTTTGGAGCGCCAAGCAAAAAAAGCAGAAAAATATAAGCAGATTAAAGAACAAATTCGAGAAATAGAATTAACATTGATGAGTCGAGAATATGATGATTTTTCTCAAAAACTTAAAGAAGTTGAAACTGCGCTTCAAGAACACAAAAATCAGCACGGCGAATTTTTGGCAGAAATTCAAAAGATAGAAGCACTGATTGAAAAATTAAAACTTCATCTCACTTCTTTAGAAAAGGATTTACAGGTTTCTCAAGAATCAGTGTATTCGTTGCAACATCATATTCAAGAACTGGAAAATCAAATCGAAATTAAAAAGAAAGAAACAGAAAATTGGAAAGCCCTTGAACTTAAAGATAAAAAAGATGAAGTGGTTATCGTAGAAAAAAAGGAGAAGCTTCAAAAAAATATTTTAACATTGGTAGATGCTGCGGATGAATTCTTAAAAGAAGATGGGCAGTTAAAAACTAAAGAAGAAGAAAAAGAGGTTGTCCTTCAAGGGGAAATTCAAAAACAAGGGGTCTTAAATCAAAAAATTGAAGAACATCAGTCAGAATTGGTTTCACTGCTTACCCGTTTAGCGCAATGCCAAAATACCATTGTCAATATTGAGCAACAAAAAAAGAGTTTAGATGCTAAAGAAGAACATTTAGAAGAAGAAGCAGAAAAATTAAAAACTGATATTGAGCATGTTTCATACCAAAAAGAAACCGCTGAGCACCAGATATCAGAGGTCCAAACCAAACAAAAAGATTTGGGAGAAGCGCTGAAAGATTCTAATGAGCGGTTAGTGCATCAAAAAGAAGTATTGGAACAAAAGCGTGCACTCAAAGATAACGCCAAAGAAGAGCTACAAAAAGTCAGTTCCAGGCTTCATTCATTACAAGAGCTTGAAAGAAGGTTGGAAGGATTTGAGGTGGGAGCTCAGAAATTATTGCCTCAAAAAACAGCCTATCAGATTTTAGGAATTTTGGCTGATGTCATAGAAGTAGATCCTCAGTATGAAGTAGCCACAGAAACAGTTTTGCAACAAAAACTTCAATATATTGTTATTCAAGATCGGCAACGTCTCTTAGAGGCTATTGAGTATTTAAAAGCACAAAAATCCGGTCAGGCTCATTTTATTGTTTTAAATCAGACTTCGTCTATTCCGGTCGATCGATTACAGGTGACTTCTTTAGAACCTTTATGGAAAAAAATAAAAGTAAAAGATCCTTATCAAGCACTTCTTCAGCACCTTTTAAAGGATACCTATGTAGTGCCGGATTTAAAGACGGCTTTTGAATTTTGGGATCGTTCTCCCCATCTTTATACCTTTGTAACGGTGGAAGGAGAAATGGTAAATGCCTCAGGGGTTATTCGAGGAGGCATGTATAACGATGCTCAGCCCGGAATTTTATTTAAAAAACGTGAAATAAAAGAATTAGAAGAAAAACAAAAAACACTTGAAGTGGCCTATCAGAATTCTCAAGGGGAGGTTGAAGAAGGTGAGAGAACTATTTTAGCCATAACCGAAGAGATTCAAAAAATTTCTCAAGGACTTCACGAGCAAGAAGTAAGCCACGCCAGTTTTTCTAAAGATATTTCAAAAACAGATGAGGATTTTGAACGTCTTCAAGAAGAAAAGGAAGTCTTGACCTTTGAAAAAGAAGAATTAACGCTTAGCCGGCAAGAGCTTCTTCAAACTCTTTCCAAAGAAAAAAATAATGCTAGCTTATTAGAAGAAACAAAAAAAGCTAAAGAAGCATCTTTGGAAACTGAAAAATTAACCCAAGGTCGGGTAGCTCAGGATATTGAAAAACAAAAGAAAGATATTCATCAAATTCAAGTAGATAGAGCAGCCCTAAAAGAAAAAGAATCCGCCATTCAAAGACAAAAAGAGCATTTGGAACAAAATTTAAAAACCCTCGATCAAGAGCTTGAAGAAAAAAAGACAGCTATTTGTTTATCTCAGGAACGGCAAGAGGCTATTCAAGGTGAAATAACGGGAGCCAGAGAATCTTTAAATCAAAAAATTTCGGAATTAGAGACCTGTCGAATGACGCTTGTTTCTTTAAAGACAGAATTTGATACACAGCAAGAAAAGCTTAGGGTTTTAGAAGAGGGCGTAAAAAAACATCGTCTGACGTTTTCTCACATTGAATCTGAAATGCATGCTAAGGAATTATTAATTTCCCAGTATCAAATGTCGATCAAACATTTAAAAAGCCAAGTGGAAGAAAAATATGTGCTTGATTTAGGTGCGGTAGCGGATCGCTATAAACTAAAAACCGTTACCGAAGAAGATAAAGCACTTTTAGCCACTCTCAAAGAAAAAATAGCTCGAATGGGAGAAATTAATTTAACGGCCATTGAAGAATTTGATAGTTTAAACCAACGATATCAATCTTTAGAAACACAAAGACAAGATCTTTTACAATCCTTAGATAGTCTTAAAAAAACTATCGAAAAAATTAACCGAATTACCCGTGAGCGATTTAATGAAACATTTGAAGTAGTCAATAATAACTTTAAAAAAGTGTTTCCTCTCTTATTTCAAGGTGGGAAAGCAGAGCTCATTTTAACGGATACGCATAATCTTTTAGAAACCGGGGTAGACATTATGGCCAAACCCCCTGGGAAAAAACTTCAAAATATTAATTTGCTTTCTGGGGGAGAAAAAGCATTAACCGCCGTTAGTCTTATTTTTGCTATCTTTCTTATGAAGCGAAGTCCTGTCTGTGTGCTCGATGAAGTAGATGCTCCCTTAGACGATGCCAATGTGGGGCGTTTTAATGAAATGGTGAAGACCATGACCGATAAATCTCAATTTATTGTGATTACACACAATAAGAAAACCATGGCCATGGCCGATGTGCTTTATGGAGTAACGATGGAACGTCCCGGAATTTCTTCTATTATTTCTGTGAAATTGGAAAAAGCAGTTCAAATGACTCAAAAAACGTCTAAAGTTCCCCATCAACCTGAAGCCTCAGCGTAATCTTGTGAATATATTTGGATTTAAAAAAAAAATATCTCAAGAATCCTTAAAACTTTTAGAAGAAGCACTGTATAAGTCAGATGTTGGAGTAGAGACCACTCAAAAAATCATGAAAGCCTTACAAGAAAAAATGAGTTGTTCCTCCTCGCTTTCTTTTGAAGAAGTCAAAACTATTTTTTATGAAATAGCATTGCCAAAGTTAATAGCGCTTGAAAAAAAGGCGATCACTTCTTCTCATCCCTCGGTTATTTTTTTAGTTGGTGTGAATGGTGTTGGAAAAACAACCACGTTGGCAAAGCTGGCCTTCCTTTTTAACCAAGAACATAAAAAGGTTTTGTGTATTGCGGCCGATACATTTCGAGCAGCTGCACAAGAGCAATTGGATCAGTGGGTACAAAAGCTCAATATTGAACTTTTTTTGGGAAAAATGGGAATGGATCCTTCGGCCTTATTATTTGATGGGATGGTACAGGCCAAAGCAAAGGGGATAGACATTATTTTATGTGATACGGCCGGTAGACTTCAAACCAAAAAGCCCCTCATGGACGAACTTAAAAAAATGAAAAGAACGGTTCAAAAAGTTTTACCTGAAATTGCTCCAGAAATATGGATGGTGATAGATGCAACAACAGGGCATAATGTTCTTTCTCAGTGTCAGGAATTTCATGAGACTTTAGGCTTAACGGGGCTTATTATTACAAAACTGGATAGTTCTGCTAGAGGAGGGATGGTTTTAACATTAGCAGATACTATTTCAGTTCCCATTGTTTATTTAGGAATCGGAGAAAAATCAAAAGATCTTATCCCCTTTCAGGCAAAAGTTTTTTTAGACATGCTTTTTGAAAAGGCGAATGCCGAAAAATATCCACAAGAATAAAATAAAAGGAATAAAAAATCCAATCAACTGATGAGAAGATGGTCCAGAAGAATGTGAAGAAGTAGGGGTATCTATAAAACCACAGGCTCCCAAATTGAATGTTTTATCTTCTTTTTGATCCGAGGCAGAAATGGCTACTGTATCGTCTGGAAATTGTTCAGGGACATAAGTAGGAAGTTCATTGTTATTAATGAGATATAAAGCGCTGTAAAGATCGATGATGCCGCCGGCAGTTGTTTTATTTTCTAAGGAAGTTAAGCGCCTTGCTGATTGAGTGAGTGCAAATTTTATTTCTCCAGGATCTGTTTTTTTATCATTAGGGGTATTTTTTTCTAATAATTCTAAATAAACCAGAGCCGCTACGCCTGACGTAACTCCAGCTGCCATCGATGTTCCACTCATGTAAATGTATTCATTTTTTTGAAAGGAGTCTGCATCTTGGATATCGCGGAGGCTTGCTTTTAAACTAAGAATGTATCTTCCCGGAGCTCCCACGTGGACAAGTTTTGGACTGTAGTTTGAAAAACTGGCTAAAGTATCTTTAGGATCGGTGGCAGCCACAGATATTAAATGATTAAATTGAAAGCTGGCAGGATAATAAGGCGTTGTATCGTTATTTTTTCCTTCATTCCCGGCGGCGGCTACAAACAACATATTGGGCGCATTTTTAATAGAATCTTTAATGGTTTGAGATGCTCCCGTAGAGCCCCAGCTAAGATTAACCACCTGGGCTCCCATGATTTTTGCATATTCAATAGCTTCAGCAACGACGATGGAGTTAGCCAGGCTATATCCTAGTTTTTTGGTAGTTTGATTTGTGGTTTCATCGGTTTCTTCAATAATTGAGATAGAGCCTATTTTAAGAGGCATGATTTCAATATCGTTTAAAACAATTCCAGGAATGCCTCTTTGGTTATTGGAGAGAGCTCCAATGACTCCCCCAATATGGGTTCCATGAGAGGCTTCTTTAATTAAAGCTTCTTCATCGGTTTTTAGTTGTTCTTTATATTGGTCGCGTTCATTTTCTGACACATTTTCATCAATCCATTCCAAAAAATTAAGGTCTGCAGATGCATCGTTATCAATATTAAAAAAATCCCATCCTAACGTATCATCGACATAGCCATTATGGTCATTGTCAATATTGTCATCTGGGATTTCTGCAGTGTTTTTCCAGATGTGAGTTTTTTCAATGGTTAGTTTTTGTTGAGAAAGATCGGAAGCGTTTAATTCTGTAAAATCCGGGTGGTAAATATCAATTCCTGTATCGGGAATGGCGACAATGACTTTACCTTCTGACCTTAATGCCCAGGCTTCTACAATTTTCCCAAAAGCAATATCTGCATTTTTTTTAGTTTCCGTTTTAAAGGGAGAAAGTTCTCCTCCCTTATTTTTAAGATACCAGAGTGCCTCATCATAATCATTGGGTAGTTCTGTGATGTTGAGCGTCATGACATAGTTGGGTTCACTGTATCTAATTTTTGGGTGATGATCTTTTTGAATAAGATTGATGATTTCAGAAACCGTATAAAGAGAGGTATTGAGTTTAAACTGCGCGACACCGGTTTGTGAATGATAGTCTAAAAGGGTCAGTTGAAATTGTTTGGCGATGTTTTCTACATCTTTTAAAGAAGTTCCTACGATAAACCCCACAATGATTTCATCTGCAATATATCGCTCTCCTTTACTATTTTTAACGATCTGAATTTTTTTAGGACCCGAAGCAATTTTTTTAATAAAGGTGCTTTTAAGAGGACTCTTCTGGGCGGGAATTCTTTTTTGTTCTACAGGTTCTGACAGTGGTTTTTGGAAAGGGGGAGGGGAATCTTTAAGCCAATACAATACACCCATGGCCAAAAACAATAGAAATACACTCAAATACTTTTTTTTAAAGAACACCTTATTACCCCAACCAACGATTTACTTATTATTCTACCAGAATGGATTCCCCGGTCAAGCCAGGCGATGACATACGGCAGAATTTTACTTTTAAAACCTCCCTTGGTATAATTAAGACATTAGGTGGAACGTTACTAGAGATTGAGACCGAAACATAACATAACATATTGATTTTATTAGTGAATTTACAATGAATGAACAAGGAAAACAGGTTCGCAGAACCCAGTATTTAATTAATCGAGGGTTTCAGCTTCGATATATGGGAATTTTTGTTCTGGCCTCTTTATTTGCCGTATCGGTCATTGGTGGGCTTCTTTTTTATCTGGTTGAAGTGAATTGGATGGTGCAGCTAGAGAGCGGGCTTCATCTTTTTCCAGAAGTAGAAGATCTTTTGGCTCAAGAAAGATATTGGGTGTTGCTCACTGCAGGAAGTGGATTTTTTATTTTTGCAGGGATGCTATCGGTGTGGGGATTATTTTTAAGTCATCGGGTAGCTGGGCCTGTTTTTGCGCTCAGTCGCAGAATGAATAAAATTGTTTTAGAGCAGGATTTAATGACTCCTCTTTTTTTAAGAAAGAAAGATGCTCTTCAAGAAGTAAAAGAGTTTTTTAATGTCACGTTAGAATCTCTTAGAAGTCGCCTAAAAGAGGAAGTGGATTTTTGGCAAAAATTGCAAGAGAGATGTTCAGCTCCTCAATTGCAAGGTGCGGTCAGGATCATTGAAAGTTTAAAAAAGGATAAAGAAAAATGGTTAAGAGCGTCTCCATCTTAAAATATACGAGCATCGTCTGTGCCGTTATACTCTTAGGGAGTATGGGGATAAGTCTTGCTAAAAAAGGGGTTATTTCAAAATCGGTAAAACAACGAAAACCGGCCATGGTAACCCCTGTGCTTAAAAACCCACAAGAAAGTCCTTTGGTACAAGTATTTGTCCGGTTAGAGGCACAAAATATTGGTGAAAAAACATATGGTTTATTTAATTCACAAACGATGGAAATATTAACAGAATATGCCGAGTCTATTTTATCTAAGGCTTCTTTTCAGGATCAAAAAAATCCACTTTATATTGATAATCCCGATCTTCATCGGATGGTTTGTTTTTTTGTGACATCTTATGTGTATGCTGCCGAAGCACAACATTTACCCAAAGATACTCAAATTTATTTGGTAGCAGAAGATCCCATAGAACAAGATCAAAAATTAACCCTTGAAATCCAGCATGTTCAAGATGTGTTTAATAAATGTGAAAATCTAGAACTTCAGCTTTTACCAACAGGGGTGGTCTATTTTAATTGGGATCAAGATAATTTTTTAAATGGGGTTCCCCTAGAACCTCCTCGGGTTGCCCAAAGCGATATTCCAGAAGAATTTAAAGATGATCCCTTGTTGGCACAGCTATATACCACGGCTCAAGGGTATGCCCAAAGAGAAGGGGAAAAAAGTAAATTGGGAAGTGAGATGGTGAGTCTCTTATTAGAAGGGGTTAAAAACCAATTGGCCAGTGGGCATCCCAATATTGCAAAGTTAGCTACTGTTTTTGCAAAACAAGCGGGTACAAAAGTAGCAAAGCAAGCCTGGAAAGAAAAATCAGCGTTGATTGCATCTCTTACGAAAGATGATTCTAATTTATTTCAAACCAGTCAGGTTCAACAAGAAACGGCTGAAGCGCTGACCAATTTGGTGGCCTTGCCGGGGAAAGCAACTATTTCAAAAACAGCCTTTACAGATTCCATTAAAAAAATCATGAGCAGCGATGTTAAAATGAATTTTAGAATTGGAAAGGATACCATTTATGCGGGGTTTAAACTGGAATTTAAGTAAAATACTTTTTATTCTATGCATAGTGATGTTTGCTCCTTTGACCATTAGAGCACAGAGTGAAGAAGTGTCTCAGCCTTTGTATAATAAAGGACTTTTACTGATTGAAAAAGAAATGCTTAGGCTTTCAGATATTCCAAAGAAAAGCTGGTCTGAATCTGAAAAAAATCAATATCGAGCTCTGTTATTTTTAGAAGATTATTTTTTAAATCGAGGAGTAACGCCGTGGACCATGAAGGTACTTCATCGGTTAATTAAGATGAGAGACAATACTCAAGATAATTATAAAAAAGCATTTTTAGAGTGTGAGGCGTGGAAAGTGCTGGATCACGATTTAAAAAACAATGAAAATAAAGATTTAATTCAAAATCTTATGGATAAACGGAAATTTACAAAAAAAGATCATGTGATGTTTAGAAAAATGGCTTCAGCTAAGGTATCTAGTTGTATTGGGTTTATTGGAACCAACTGGAGTTGGAAAGGTCCTGCATATGCAGATCTTTTATATGATGTGAAAACCAGAAATGCCATTGAAAGTGTTAAAACCTCGGTTAAGATTCGTGAGATAAGTTCTGAGAAAACGGAATAAGCGCTGCTTTTTTCTTTTTTAACAATGCCTCTAAAGATTCAACGACATCTTTCATTTTTGAAATTTCTTTATCCTGTAATAATTGAGAGATGTGTTCGATGTCATCTTCGGTCATAGTTCGAAGCATTTCTACCCATTGATTAAAGGGAATTTTAAGTTCTTTAAATTCATCGCGACGTCTTAAGCCAAGATATGCGGTATAGTCTCCATTTTTAAGTTTGGTCATCTCTCGGGTCAGCGCATAGAGGGGGCCTGCCATTTTGTGGGATAAAAAAATGCCCGCAAAAAATAAAAAAACAGAAATGACTAAAAAGGATCCAATCCAGATGATAAGAACCAGATGGCGCTCTTTGGCCAAAAGCGATAAGAACTCTGGTTGAAGATGGACATTATATTTAACAAAAATTAAATTATTAGCATAAATGAGTTTTCGAATCAGAATTCCAACGAGGAGCGCAGCAATGAGGGCAATGAGAACCAAGCTGCTTGAAAACATAAGTTGGAATTTAGGATGGATGAGATAACGCGTGCGAAATTTCATTTTTTAAGGATGGAGTGGGAATAGCCGATTTTTATTTCATCAAAAAGAGACTGGCCTTCTGTTTCACTATCGTCACTATCACTCATAAAGGCAATGGCGCCAATCTTATCGTCTACTTCATCTTCTCCGAAAGCCTGTTTATAATCTTCCACCACATTTCTTTCTTCTTGTATCCAGCCTTCTTTTTTTCCATTTTGAAGAACAAAAATTTGAATTCGGCTAGAAAGTGAACTTTTGGTCCGAGTACCTTGGGCTAACTTGTCATCCCAGACATATTCGATACATTTTGAAAAAATAAATACTTTGGCTGGGAAAATCACATAGATTCGAGCTGCAAAATCTTCTACTTTTTCATCTTCTTTTTTAGGGAAACGGTTCACTTTCCACTTCCAGCTGATGAAGGGTTTAGAAGTAGGGTTATAAAATTCTTTATCTGGAAATTCATAGTAAATGCCAGAGGCAGCATTTTTAGCAGTGGCTTGAATAAAATCCTGCCCTGGCCCTTTAATAATTTTATAGTCTACCTTCCCTTTATAGAGTTTTTCTTTCCAAATTTTTAAGACATTGGCCTCAGAGAAGGTAAAGTATTTCAAAAAATCAGCTGCTTGGACAGGTGAATAATGAAAGAGAGAAAATAAGACAATTCCTACAAAAACCACAATACCTTTTTGCCAAATCATATCAAAAAGTGTAGCAGATTTGATATTTTAAATGCAACTCTTTAATTTTCTTGACACTCGAGACTCAACTCACTAAACTTCTTGAAATAACAGGTTTTTTTATCATGAAACATACCTACGAAGTAGAAATTATAGGTCAGCGATTTAATATTAAGAGTGAAGAATCTCAAGATCATGTGGATCGAGTGGTGAGCTACATCAATGAACAGATTAAGGCTATTTCTAAAGATTCTAAAACCATGTCTACTCATCATGCCACGATTCTAACTCTTCTTAATTTAGCCAATGAACTTTTTAAAAGCCGACGAGAAGTTGAAAGTTATAAGGGTATGGTCATAGAAAAGACAAAGAATATTATTCATTTAATCGATGCCCAATCCGAGTAGTGATAAACAGAAACTTCGACAACGGTTTTTAGAAGAAAGACTTGCGTATCCCCCTTTAGAAATCAAAAAAAAAAGTGATTTTGTTCAAAAAAGATTTTTAAAGTTTTTAAAAACAGTATCTTCTGTTAAGACCGTGGCACTTTATGCAGAGTGTAAGAATGAAGTTTCAACCAGAGAGATTTTTAAACATCTTCGAAAGAAAAAAATTAGAGTAGTATATCCAAAAATAAATCGGCAAAAAAAAACCATGGCTTTTTGTGAAGTGAAAAATTTAAAATCTATGAAACATGCTTCTTATGCTATTTTAGAACCTAAGCCAGGGGCTCTTTCGGTGGCGGTGCAAGATATTGATATGGTTGTTGTTCCGGCTATTGTTTTTGATGAAAAAGGACATAGACTTGGCTATGGAAAGGGATATTATGATCGCTTGCTTTCTGACTGCTCCTCAAAAACGGTAGGGCTTGCCTTTGAATTTCAAATGGTGAAGCATCTCCCCCGAGAGCAGTGGGATCGATCGGTTCATATGATTATTACAGAAAAGAAAATGAGGACGATTCAGTAAATTTATATGGTTAGAATTTTATTTATTGGAGACATTGTGGGAGAACCCGGCAGGCAGGCTATTGCAACGCTGGTCCCTCGACTTCGTGAAAGAGAAAAAATTGATTTTGTGATTGCTAATAGTGAAAATGCGGCGGGTGGGGTAGGGGTAACCCCTCCTATTATTAAGAGCTTATTGGAAAGTAAAGTGGATGTGTTAACTTCTGGAAATCATGCGTGGGATAAAAAAGAAGGAATTCTCATCTATGACCAAGAGCCAAGACTGATTCGCCCTGCCAATTATCCAAAGACCGTTTATTACCCTGTTCCGGGAAAAGGTTCATTGGTTTTGGAAACAAAATCAGGGGTTAAAGTAGGAGTGATTAATCTCATGGGGCGGGTATTTTTGGATCAATTGGATTGCCCTTTTCAGGTAGGAGACGAGGAATGGAAAAAAATATCTTCTCAAACAAAAGTTATTATTATTGATATACATGCAGAAACTACTTCTGAGAAAAAGGCACTTGCATTTTTCTTTGAGGGAAGAGTGAGTGCAGTCTTAGGAACACATACCCATGTTCAAACGGCCGATGAACAGATTTTAAGGGTGGGTGGGACAGCTTTTATTTCTGATGCTGGGATGACGGGTCCCCACGATTCTGTGATTGGTGTTGATAAAGAAAAAGTACTAAGAAAATTTTTAACACGCATGCCAGCTAAATATGATGTGGCCAAAAACGATGTTCGTTTGCAAGGCGTGATTATTGATATTGAAGAGCGTACCGGAAAAGCTACAGCCATTCGAAGGGTGAATGAATCATTATGATAACTTCTCAACAACAATTAGAAGAACTAAAACGTGGGACCATTGATTTTATAGATGAAAAAGATTTTATTAAAAAAGTTGAAAAATCACTTAAAACAAAAAAACCATTGCGGGTAAAATTGGGGGTAGATCCCACAGCTCCGGATATTCACCTGGGCCATACGGTAGCCCTTCAAAAATTAAGACAATTTCAAGATTTAGGGCATCATGCTGTTTTAATTATCGGAGATTATACGGCCTTAGTTGGAGATCCTTCGGGAACTCAAAAAACAAGGCCTCAATTATCGCAAGATCTCATCAAAAAAAATGCTCAGACCTATTTTGATCAAGTTCAAAAGATTTTGGACATGAAAAAAACAGAAGTTCGATACAATGGCGAATGGTTTTCAAAGATGTCCTTTGTGGAAGTTATTAAATTAGCCTCTCGAATGACCGTAGCCCGAATGCTTGAGAGAGATGATTTTTCAAAACGCTTTAAAGGGGGAACTCCTATTTGTATTCATGAGTTTATTTATCCTCTGATGCAAGGCTATGATAGTTTGATGGTTCAAGCGGATGTTGAACTGGGCGGGACAGATCAAATTTTTAATTTATTGGTTGGACGGCAACTCCAAAAAGAAGAAGGGGGAGAGTCTCAAGTAGTTTTAACAATCCCACTCTTAGAGGGAACCGATGGGATTCGCAAAATGAGCAAATCCTATGACAATTATATTGGAGTGACAGAAGCTCCTTCTCAAATTTTTGGAAAGGTCATGAGTATTTCTGATGAATTAATGTGGAAATATTATAATTTACTGAGCCGCTGTTCACTTCAAGAAATCGAAGAAAAGAAAGAAAAGGCAAACCAGGGGACACTCAATCCTAAATTTGCCAAAATGGAATTAGCCTATGAGCTGGTGACTCGTTTTTATTCCAAGAAAGAAGCCGACAAGGCTCAGGAAGAATTTAATCGCATTTTTCAATCCAAACAAAATCCTTCGGATATAGAAGAAGTGGCATTAGCGGTGACTGATCCAAAAATATTAGTCACTCAGCTCATGCTACTTTCTCACTGTGCGGCCACCAGCAGTGAAGCCAAACGCCTCATTCAGCAAGGTGCCGTATCTATTGGAAATCAAAAAATATCAGACATTAAAGCCCTCGTGGATACGAACGGTGAAGTTATTTTAAAGGTTGGGAAAAGAGTATTTAAAAAGGTAATTTTTAAACCGTCATCCTGAGTGAAACGAAGGATCTGTTTCTCTTAATGATGGTGGGGTTCTTCTTTTGTCTCTTTTAAGTTTTCTTTGAGTCTTCTGCGAACGGCGGCCTTAATTTTTTCGGCCACACGATGTTCGATGACAATGTATTTGGCGACCTGTTCTTCTGTTAAAATCTTTTTTAAAGAATCTACTTTTTCTTGTTCTATAGATCGAATGTTTTGTTTAATGGAATCCATTTTTTCAATCATTTTGGCCAGATCCACTTCAGAAATAGATTTGTCTTTTTCCTTTTGAGAAAGCTCTTCTCGCAAGTGTAAGAGTTGATCAATGGCTACTACTTTTTTGGTATCCAACTCTTGCATTAGTTTTAAAACGTGTTCTTTTTTTTCTCCTTCTAAGTGGAGTTCTTTAACGACTTTTTTATGAAGAATGGTATTTAGTTTCTTTTGGAGCTCTGCAACGCGATGAGTGGCCTCGAGGGGAGAAAGGCTGCTTAGGGCAAGCCACAGTACAAATGTCCAGAGTCCTAAAAAATATTTTTTATTCATGGTTAAGTCCTTTCGGTTGCCTCTAACATGGTTTCTTCTAAATTTTGAATAATCTCTTCCAATTGTGCATCGTCAAGATCATTCATGTCGTCTAAAATGGAATCTTCTGAATGGTCAGACACATCATGAGAATCCATCCGAATTAACTCTTTAGCCAAAGAGCCATACACATTTTTTTGTTGAAAAAGACTTAAATCTTCAATTTGATTAACGGCCAGGACCACCAAAATAACACCTAGGGCTGCAGAAAAAGCAAATGTAGGCACAGAAAAAAGAGAAAAAAAACGTTTTAAAAGAGGCTGGGGTTGATTTTCTTCAATACGAGATCTTGTTCTTTGAAGAAGGGTTGAAAAATAAGCCTCACCCGGATCTTCCACAGGAGCTTTTTTAAGTTCTTGTAGAGAATCTAAGAGTTTTTTAAATTCTTGGCAGGATGTACAAGAATTTAAATGTTCCAATGTACCTTCCGTATTATGCGTATGATTATCAATTAAAAAGGATTCACATTCATGGCAATTCATCTCAATTCTCCTCTCGTATGATCTTTAAACATTCCTTTTAATTTTAAAATAGCTTGGTGATAGTGAACCTTGGCTGTACTTTCGGTACAATCTAGAGCTTCGGCAATTTCTTTAAAGGCCAAGTCATCAAATACCCTTAAAATAATGGCAGTTTTTTGTTGCTGTGATAGGGCATTAATTTTTTCTAATAGAATTTGAGTATGCTGTTCTCCAATAATCTTTTTTAAAGGGTGGCTACTTTGAACTTTTAGTTTTTTCATGGCAGGGGTTTCTAAATCAATCTTAGAAATTTGTTGTTCTTTATTTTTAAGATGGTCTTTACACTGGTTAATGGCAATTTTGTAAAGCCAAGTTTTAAAACTGGATTCCCCCCTAAAGGTGTTAAGATTAAGATAAACTTGCATGAAGGTTTTTTGCACGACTTCATCTGCATCGCTATGGTTTGCTAAGATACGCATGGCCAGACCATAGATGGGCTTTTGAAACTGTAAGAAAAGTTCATTAAACGCTTTTTCATTGCCTTCCTTAAACTCTAAAACTAAGTTATTGATATTTTCATTGGGTGTCATAAAAGGCCTTCTTTATTCTTATCGCTTTTCTGGCACCCAAGACCATTGGACGACAGAAAAACAAAAAGGTTTATATTTATATTAAAAAAGTATAAAAATAATTAAACTTTTTAGGGGGCAATCAAATTTCCCTAATTATAACATAGAATTACGTTGACAACAACATGAAACATTCATTAGGGTTGGTGCGTTTATGGTGGGCCCGTAGCTCAGTTGGGAGAGCACTAGCTTTGCAAGCTAGGGGTCGCAGGTTCGAAGCCTGTCGGGTCCATATCCTTCTTTATATTTTTCTCTTGGTTATTCTGTGTGTCTTTCTCTTTCGTACTACTCCTGAGCGTGCATATGGGGATTTTGATATTTATTATGCGGCCAGTCAAAATTTTTTAGATTTAAAACCTATCTATATCTTTCATGGGGGGAGTGAGGAATTTAAATATTCTCCTCTCTTTGCTTTTCTTTTTTCTCCGTTGACGTGGTTACTCAAAACCGTGGCTTTATATGTGTGGAATGGACTTTGTGGCATTTTTTTTATTTTAACCCTTTATCTTTTATTTTCTATTAAAAATCTTTCTTTGAAGGAGGTTCAGTGGAAAGAATTTTTGTTGATGCTGCTTTTAACGGCTTTTGTTGCACGCTATTTAATTTATCATATTAAAATTGGCCAGGTAAATATTTTGATAGGATTTTTATTGATGCTTATGACCTATTGTTTTCTAAAAAAACGGCATGATTTTTTAGTGGCCATGCCTTTGGCTGCTTCTTTAATGATAAAATTATTTCCTCTTCTTTTTGTAGCTTATTTTTTTCTGCGGGGGAGATTTAAAATTGTGTTTTATGCACTTCTTTGTATCGGAGGATTTCTTCTTCTTCCTCTACTGTACACAGGAATTGATCAGTGTTTTCAATATACCAGAGAATGGGTTCAACTTCTTCGGCAGACTCCAGCGACTATGATTTATAGTCCTAAAAATAATTCACTGTTATCCTTTTATTCATGGCTTTTTATTGTGCGACATGAACCTTATGCCATTTTTGAATATTTTGACATTAAGACAACCATTTCTTTAACGACCTATCTGAGTTGGATAGGGACGTGTCTTGGATTATTCAGTGTATGGTTTTTAAATAAAAGACGCTTGGACATAGACATGGCCGGTCTTTTTATATTGGCAGTGATCTTTAATCCTTTAGCCTATAAAGAATTATTTTATCTTCAAATAGTGCCTTATTTTTTTGCACTTTATTTTATATTTTATGAAAAGGTTTCAAAAGTTTGGAAATATCTTGTTTCTTTTGGGGTGGGAATAAGCTTTTTGGTGTCCAATAGTATCAAAAGTGCTTATTTGCCAGATGCGATTCTATGGAAATTTTTGGAATACAGGCCTCTTTTGTGGGGAGCATTGCTTTTATTCTTATCTCTCTTATTTATTAAATTTTTAGATGATAAATTTGCTTGACTTTGAAATGAGCATTATATAATTCTACTCACTTCGATAATCGGAAATCTTGGTCTTTGAAAACTAAACAGCAAGTTTTAATTTTTTGCGAGCATTAGTGATTCAAACTATTTTTATATATTTGGAGAGTTTGATCCTGGCTCAGAACGAACGCTGGCGGCGTGCTTAACACATGCAAGTCGAACGAGAAAGTCCGCAAGGATGAGTACAGTGGCGACCGGGTGCGTAACACGTAGGTAATCTACCCTTTAGTTTGGGACAACAGTCCGAAAGGATTGCTAATACCGAATAAGACCACAGAGACTTTGGTCACAGAGGTTAAAGGTGGCCTCTACTTGTAAGCTATCACTAAAGGAGGAGCCTGCGCGCTATTAGCTAGTTGGTGAGGTAACGGCTCACCAAGGCCAAGATGGCTAGCTGGTCTGAGAGGACGACCAGCCACACTGGAACTGAAACACGGTCCAGACTCCTACGGGAGGCAGCAGTGGGGAATATTGCGCAATGGGGGAAACCCTGACGCAGCAACGCCGCGTGAGTGATGAAGGCTTTCGGGTTGTAAAGCTCTGTCGGACGGGACAAAACGGCATATGGCTAATATCCATAAGCTTTGATGGTACTGTCAAAGGAAGCACCGGCTAACTACGTGCCAGCAGCCGCGGTAATACGTAGGGTGCAAGCGTTGTTCGGAATTACTGGGCGTAAAGAATGTGTAGGTGGTGAGATAAGTCCGATGTGAAATCCCATGGCTTAACCATGGAACTGCATTGGAAACTATCTTGCTAGAGTTTGGTAGGGGAAAGTGGAATTCCTGGTGTAGAGGTGAAATTCGTAGATATCAGGAGGAATACCAGTGGCGAAGGCGACTTTCTGGACCAATACTGACACTCAAACATGAAAGCGTGGGTAGCAAACAGGATTAGATACCCTGGTAGTCCACGCTGTAAACGATGGATACTAGATGTGGGAGGTATTGACCCCTTCCGTATCGTAGGTAACCCGTTAAGTATCCCGCCTGGGAAGTACGGTCGCAAGATTAAAACTCAAAGGAATTGACGGGGGCCCGCACAAGCAGTGGAGCATGTGGTTCAATTCGAAGCAACGCGAAAAACCTTACCTGGGCTCGAAATTATACTGCTACTCATAGAGATATGGGGTTGTAGCAATACACGGTATAATAGGTGCTGCATGGCTGTCGTCAGCTCGTGTCGTGAGATGTTAGGTTAAGTCCTGCAACGAGCGCAACCCCTGTCCTTAGTTGCCACCATTCAGTTGGGCACTCTAAGGAGACCGCCGGTGTCAAACCGGAGGAAGGTGGGGATGACGTCAAGTCATCATGGCCCTTACGTCCAGGGCTACACACGTGCTACAATGGTCGGTACAAAGGGCAGCCAAACCGCGAGGTGGAGCAAATCCCAAAAAACCGATCTTAGTTCAGATTGAAGTCTGCAACTCGACTTCATGAAGCTGGAATTGCTAGTAATCGTGGATCAGCACGCCACGGTGAATACGTTCTCGGGCCTTGTACACACCGCCCGTCACACCATGAGAGCTGGTCTCACCAGAAGACATCTAACTAACCGCAAGGAGGTGGATGGCCAAGGTGAGGTCGGTGATTGGGGTGAAGTCGTAACAAGGTAGCCGTAGGGGAACCTGCGGCTGGATCACCTCCTTTCTAAGGAGTAAATCGATGTTATCCTAAGCCAAAAGCGAAGGATAATATTTAGATTAGGTCATTTCGTAAAAAATTTTCTTGCTGTTTAGCTTTGGAAGACCAGGAAAGCACAGGGGCCTATAGCTCAGTTGGTTAGAGCGCACCCCTGATAAGGGTGAGGTCGGAAGTTCGACTCTTCCTGGGCCCACCAAAGTTTTGGTTTTCATAAAGTTTGCTAAACGTTAGCAATCGGTCTTTGACAATCGTATATATTTCGTTTCAATTTTGAAAATGCATAGGAAACTCTCTATTTAATTATAATTTATGGTAAAGCTACAAAGGGTAAATGGGGGATGCCTTGGCATTAAGAGGCGATGAAAGACGTGGTATAGCTGCGATAAGCTTCGGGGAACTGCTAAACGAGTTTTGATCCGGAGATTTCTGAATGGGGCAACCCTTTTAGGGTAACACCTAAAAATGTGTGACTGAATTCATAGGTTACTCAAGCGAATGAGGGGAAGTGAAACATCTCAGTACCCTCAAGAAAAGAAAACAATTGTGATTCCCTCAGTAGTGGCGAGCGAACGGGGAATAGTCTAAACCTTATCTGTGTAAGCCTGTAAGCGTTGCAGATAGGGTGTTGTGGGACTCTTTGGGTGTTATTACAGAAACACCAAGAAGTTACAAAACTTAGTTTTAGTTGAACTATCTGGAATAGTAGACCATAGAAGGTTAAAGTCCTGTAAATGAAAAAGCTAAGACTTCTAAAGAGTATCCCAAGTACCACGGGACACGTGAAATCTTGTGGGAATCCGGGAAGACCATTTTCTAAGACTAAATACTTCTTAATGACCGATAGTGTAATAGTACCGCGAGGGAAAGGTGAAAAGAGCCCCGGTGAGGGGAGTGAAATAGAATCTGAAACCGTTTACCTACAAGAGGTAGGAGGGCTATGTAAAGAGCTTGCTCTTTAAATGCCTGACTGCGTACCTTTTGCATAATGAGTCAGTGAGTTATTCTCAGCGGCAAGGTTAAGCCGAAAGAGGTGGAGCCGTAGCGAAAGCGAGTCTTAAAAGGGCGATTAGTCGTTGGGAATAGACCCGAAGCGGGATGATCTATCCATGGTCAGGATGAAGCAGGTGTAAGAACCTGTGAAGGTCCGAACTGGTGCCCTTTGAAAAGGTCTCGGATGAACTGTGGATAGGGGTGAAAGGCCAATCAAATTCCGTGATAGCTGGTTCTCCTCGAAACATATAGAGGTATGGCCTTGTAAATTTAAGTAACGGAGGTAGAGCACTGAATGGACTAGGGGTCCTACCAGACTACCAAACCCAATCAAACTCCGAATGCCGTTAACTTTGACTACAGGAGACAGACTGTGGGGGATAAGCTTCATAGTCAAAAGGGAAAGAGCCCAGATCGCCAGCTAAGGTCCCTAATATATGCTAAGTGGAAAAGGTTGTGGTAGCGCACAGACAGCTAGGAGGTTGGCTTAGAAGCAGCCATCCTTTAAAGAAAGCGTAACAGCTCACTAGTCAAGCGAGACTGCGCCGAAAATATAACGGGGCTAAAGCATATTACCGAAGCTGCGACTTGTAAGAATGATTCGTCATTTTTACAGGGGTAGAGGAGCATTCCATGGGCCGTCGAAGCAAGACCAACAAGGACTTGTGGAGGTGATGGAAGAGCTGATGCTGACATGAGTAGCGATAAAACGGGTGCGAAACCCGTTCGCCGTAAATCTAAGGGTTCCTGAGGAAGGTTAATCCTCTCAGGGTTAGTCGATGCCTAAGTCGAGGCCGAAAGGCGTAGATGATGGAAAGTAGGTTAATATTCCTGCACCATCAAGGTAGTGTTTGAACGATGGGGAGAGAAGAAGGATAAATCATCTTACCGATGGATGTGTAAGTACATGCTCGAAGGAGGTGCTTTAGGTAAATCCGGAGCACATATACTCTGAGGAGCGTGTGGTGGGGTCTAACCACCCTAGAACTGATTGATTCCAGACTTCCTAGAAAAACCTCTAAGTAAATTACCTTGGTGATCGTACCGCAAACCGACTCAGGTAGATGAGGAGAGAATCCTAAGGCGCTTGAGATAATTCTCGTTAAGGAACTCGGCAATCTAACACTGTAACTTCGGGAAAAAGTGTGCCCTTTGTAGATGAAGTCCCTCGCGGACGTAGTCGAGAAGGGTTGCAATAACCAGGTGGTAGCGACTGTTTACTAAAAACACAGGACTCTGCAAAGTCGCAAGACGACGTATAGGGTCTGACGCCTGCCCGGTGCTGGAAGGTTAAGGCAAGCGGTTAGCTCGTAAGAGCGAAGCTGTGAACCGAAGCCCCAGTAAACGGCGGCCGTAACTATAACGGTCCTAAGGTAGCGAAATCCCTTGTCGGGTAAGTTCCGACCTGCATCAATGGCGTAACGACTTCCATGCTGTCTCAACGAGATTCTCAGCGAAATTGAAGGATCGGTGAAAATGCCGATTACCCGTAGTGGGACGAAAAGACCCTGTGCACCTTTACTGCAACCTGGCACTGAGTTTTGAAATGATTTGTGTAGAATAGATGGGAGACTTTGAAGCGGGGGCGCTAGCTTCCGCTGAGTCGACAGTGAAATACCACTCTGATCGTTTTGAGATTCTAATTCAGGGCTGTAATCCAGCTCGAAGACAATGTCAGGCGGGTAGTTTGACTGGGGCGGTCGCCTCCTAAAAAGTAACGGAGGCGCGCGAAGGTTCTCTCAGGCTGAGTGGAAACCAGCCGTAGAGTGTAAAAGCATAAGAGAGCTTAACTGTAAGGCTTACAAGCCGAACAGGTGCGAAAGCAGGCTTTAGTGATCCGGTGGTTCTGAATGGAAGGGCCATCGCTCAACGAATAAAAGGTACGCCGGGGATAACAGGCTGATCTCCCCCAAGAGTTCATATCGACGGGGAGGTTTGGCACCTCGATGTCGACTCATCACATCCTGGGGCTGAAGTAGGTCCCAAGGGTTGGGCTGTTCGCCCATTAAAGTGGTACGTGAGTTGGGTTTAGAACGTCGTGAGACAGTTCGGTCTCTATCTACTACGGGCGCAGGATATTTGAGGGTGATTCGTCCCTAGTACGAGAGGACCGGGATGAACGAACCTCTAGTGTACCAGTTATTTCGCCAGAAGTAGTGCTGGGTAGCTATGTTCGGAATGGATAACCGCTGAAAGCATCTAAGTGGGAAACCAACCCCAAGATAAGATATCCCTGGAGCGCAAGCTCCCTAAAGACCCCTTGTAGACTACAAGGTTGATAGGCTCGGTGTGTAAGAGCAGTAATGTTCTGAGCTAACGAGTACTAATTGGTCGTGCGTCTTTATCATAAATGAGTTTCCAGTTGTTTTTTAAGAACGGGATGAAAATATACGATTGTCGAAATTTTTATAAAGTTTGTGGTGTCTATAGCGGAGGGGTCACACCCGATTCCATTCCGAACTCGGCCGTTAAGCCCTCCTGCGGTGATGGTACTGTACGGGAAGCCGTGTGGGAGAGTAGCGCGATGCCACAATTAATTAAAAAAGGGCTGACCCAAAAGGTTAGCCCTTTTTTGTTTTTTTATCGGAGTATACATGGATATTAAAACATACGGACCGGCCAAGCTTTTAATTAAAAATAATGTTCGTATCCTAGAGCTTCGGGGAACAGAAGAGGAGATGGCCTTTCAACATGGAACTCTTTTGGCCCAAGATATTCAAAAAGGTCCGATCCCTTATTTATCCAAAAAATTTGAATTTGAACTTCAAAATGACGGGCCTTTAAAAAAACATCCGCTTCTTCAAAAAGTTGTTTTGAAATACATGGATTGGGTGTTTAAGCACCTCATTGCCTATATTCCTCTAGAATATAAAAAGGTAGTTAAAGCCTTAAGCACGGCTGCCAACATTAGCGAGATGGATATTTTAAGAGCGGCTTCAATGCCCGATGCGATGACGATTTTATCTCGGCATGCGGCCGGGAGATTTTTTTTAAAAAAACAAAATATTCAAACCTTTGGATGTACCAGTTTTATTGTATTGGGTGAAATGACCCAAACCCAAGAGCTCATGCAGGGAAGAAATTTAGATTTTCCTGTGGCTGAATATTGGGACAAATATGCAAGTGTGCTTTATTGTTATCCTAAAGAGGGACAAAAGTATTGTTCAATTACTTCGGGGGGGATTCAAGTTCCTGGAGTGACCGGTTTTAATGAATCTGGGCTTATTTTAGCGATTCATCAATTATTTTCAACGCATGTGACCTCTCATGGAATGCCGGTTGTTATTCTGTGCGATGAGATTGTGAGGAAAGCCAAAACCATTAATGAAGCGATAGAGATTGTTAAAAATATCAAGAGAGCGGGGAATTGGGCTATTTCCCTAGCAAGTCATAAAGAAAAAAGAGCGGTGGTGATTGAAACGTCGCCCTCCCAGGTCTATGTGCGCGAATCAACGAATGGACTGATTGCACAATCTAATTTTTGTTTTAGCGAAAAATTAAAAAACCATGAAATGTTTTTTAATTTAACCACCGCTGAAGATAATCACTTTCGTCATGATCGTCTTATCGATGAGTGCCAAAGACTGAAAGGTCAAATGGACGAAAAGAAAGGGATTGCTCTTCTCGGAGATCATTTTGATCAAAAATCTCAAGCCACCAAAGCCATTGGAAGGGTGGTTTCCACCATTTATAATGTTCAATCTGCTTTTTTTAGACCGGAGCAAAAAAAGTTTTGGGTTTCAACAGGCATGGCCCCAGCAAATTTATCGGATTTTATGGAACTTCCCTTTGATTTTGATTGGAATTTAGAAACATATGATTTTAACCGAAAAATTTCTCCGAATCCTTTTATCCATACGCATCAAGGTGAGGCGATGCGAGCCTATACGAAAGCCTATGATTATTTTTCAAATGACAAAGATTTTGAAAAAACAGTGGAATGTTTGAACCAAGCCTTAGCACAAGACTCTTCAGAGTTTGCTTTTCATTTAGCAAAAGGTTTTATGCTCTTAAAGCTCAGGCGATTTGATGAGGCATTAAAAGCATTTGAAGTGGGAAAAACCATTACATTAAGCGTTCATGAAAGTGCACTCTTGAATTTATTTCAGGGGAGATCTCTGGATTTATTAAATAGGAGATCAGAGGCTCTTTCTTTTTATGCGCCCTATTTAGAAACCATCAAAATTGATCATAAATTGCAGAAAGCTTTTCAGCGGTCTTATCAGAGATCTTATAAGGACAAAGACATTGACAAAACTATTTTTCAGTTTATCTTTGCTGATTTTCTGGCGTATTAGGAGGAATATGAAAAAGTATTTAATATTATTAGGCGTTATCGGTGTTTTTGTTGGTGGGATTTTCTACTATCAATTATCTCAAATAACAGAATTAGTGATTCTTCACACCAATGATCATCATGGATACTGCTGGTCCGAAAATGGCAAGGGCGGTTTTGCTAAACAAATGACAATTCTTAAAAACGTCAGAAAAAAATATAAAAATGCGTTGGTCCTTTCAGCCGGAGATGTCAATACCGGAGCTCCCGAAGCCGATTTTAATCAGGGAGAACCCAGCTTTAAAGGAATGAATATACTAGGATTTGATGCCATGGCTATTGGAAATCACGATTTTGATAACTCTCTTCCCGCTTTAAGAATGCAAGAACAATGGTCCGCCTTTCCTTTTTTATCTGCCAATATTTATGACAGGAAAACTCAAGCCCGCCTCTTTAAACCTTATATCGTGAAAGAAGTGGGAGGAATTCGGGTAGGAATTTTAGGACTTACTACCGAAGAAACCAAAGTGGTGACCAATGTAAAGTATGTGAAAGATATTGAATTTAAAGATCCTATCTTAGAAGCTAAAAAGATACTTCCTGAATTAGAGAAAAAAGCAGACATCCTTGTGGCTCTGACGCATATGGGATTTTATCCAGATCGGGCTCATTCAGATAATCCCTATAAGGGAGATATTGAATTGGCTTCTGAAAATCCACATATTCATTTTATTATCGGAGGTCACTCTCATATCTTGATTCCAAAACCCGTAGAAGTGGGGCGTACTCCTATTATGCAGGCCTATCAATATGGGAAATATATGGGAGAACTTCATATTAAAATTAATAAAAAGAAACAGCTCATTAAAGGTTTTTCTTATGTGATGCATGACCTCAATGAAAAAGTGGCGGAAGATTCCGAGATGGTTGCTTTCCTAGAGCCCTATCTTCAAAAAGCAAAAGTATATTTTGATGAAAAAATTGGAGAATCTATGGTGGATCTCATGGGAGAAAGAGACGTGGTGCGATCGCAAGAGACAAATTTAGGAAATCTTGTAACTGATCTTTTTCGATCGGTGACCAAAGCCGATGTGGCCATTCAAAATGGAGGGGGGATTCGAGCCTCCATCCCAAAGGGGAAGGTTTCATTTGGAGATGTAAGACGAGCTTTTCCTTTTAATAATACGATTGTGGTTTTAAAACTGAAAGGCCAAGAAATTTTAGAACTTTTAAATCGATCGGCTTCTCTGGCCAGACCGGCGGGGGGATTTTTACAAGTAGCTGGGCTTTCTTTTGTTATAGAAGGCGGCCAAGTTAAAAATGTTAAAGTTCAGGGGAAATCCTTACAACTTGAAAAAGTATATTCTCTTGCCACCAATGACTTTGTGGCCAATGGGGGGGATGGATATGAACTCCTAAAAAACAAACCCCGCCAAGATACGGGGTTTGTCATTTCAAGTGCACTCAAAAACTATATTATTTCTAAAAAAGTAATAGCGCCTAAAATCGAAAAACGAATCGTCGTTAAGTAATTAACGAGGTCGTTCTTCTCCGACATCTACGCTTGCCGTGCCTTCAATAAGAACAGGTTCAATTGGAAGAGGGGTGCCAATGGGTGCTTCATAAGGTCCTGTATAAGTACAGGTAACCGTGTGGTACCCCACGACATTGGCAATGTATCGGCCAAAGTCATCAATGAGCCCAGCCGATGTGGTCCAACATCCTGTCAGATCTAGATCTTTAAGCCAGTTTCCATCTTTATCATACGCACGAGCTGTAAACTCCACTTCCCCTCCATACCGTGTAAACGCCATGGGTGGAAATACCTGAATAGAAGCAACAGTAACGGGAGCAGGATCATTGCCATTGTCTGCAAAGATAGGAATAACGACCAGAAAACTAAAAGCAATTAAACTGAAAAAAAGAACTTTTTTCATAAACGATACCCTCCGAATATAACTATAAAGCCTAAAAATCTTTCTTTACAAGCATAAAATTGGCGTGTTAAAAACTCTACTATGTCTGGACATTCTAAATGGAAAAAAATAAAGCACAAAAAAGAAGCCTCAGACGCTAAAAAAGGCAAAGTTTATACCACGCTGATTAAAGAAATTACCATTGCGGCCAGGAAGGGCGGAGGAGATCCTGATTTTAATCCTAGCCTGAGAGCGGCCATTATTACGGCCCGACAAGCCAACATGCCCAGTGACAATGTTGATCGAGCCATCAAAAAAGGAACCGGTGAAATGGAAGGGGTTTCTTATGAGGAAATTACATATGAAGGATATGGCCCCGGCGGGACGGCTCTTATTGTTGAAGTAATTACGGATAATAAAAATAGAACGGTAGGAGAAGTTCGTAATATACTGACTCGATATAACGGAAACATGGGAGCTGCAGGGAGTGTGGCTTGGATGTTTACCAAAAAAGGGGTCATTACGATCGACAAAAAAAATGTTACAGAAGAAAAATTGATGGAAGTAGCACTTGAAGCGGGAGCAGATGATATTAAAGATGAAGAGGATGTGTTTGAGGTGTATACAACACCAGAAAATTTTGAAAATGTGTGTAAAGCACTTGAAAATAATAAAATTAAAAATGAATCTGCAGAAATTTCGATGATTTCAAATTCCACGATTCACCTGGAAGGAAAAACGGCTGAACGCATGCTGAATCTTATGGAAGCGTTAGAAGAGCATGATGATGTAAAAAAGGTGCATGCCAATTTTGATATTGATGAAAAAGAAATAGAAAAACTCGCAAGTTAATGACTCAAAAAAGAGTATTAGGAGTTGATCCTGGTTCCCGAGTAACGGGTTATGGTATTGTTGAAGAAGAAGAGGGAAAGTTACACGCAGTTACTTATGGAGCCATTTCTCTTTTTTCTGAAAAATCCTTTCCTGCTCGTTTAAAAAAACTCTATCAAGAATTAGAAATACTGATTGAGCAGTACAAACCTACGGAATGTGCCATTGAAACAGTCTTTTTTGCTAAAAACGTGAGCAGTAGTTTAAAGTTGGGTCAAGCCCGGGGGACAGTTTTAACTGTGTGTGCCAATTATAATGTAGAGGTGTCTGAATACAGTCCCACTCAAATTAAAAAAGCTATTATTGGATATGGAAGATCTTCTAAAGAGCAACTTCAAAAAATGCTTTATTTAATGTTGGGAGTGAAAGATTTGGCTCACTATAAACTTGATGTATCGGATGCTTTATCTATTGCTATTTGTCACCTAAATTCTATAAGATTCAATGAAGTGAGGGAAAAATATGATCGGGCAACTCAAAGGTAATGTTGTTTTTAAAAAAACAGATAAGGTGACTGTGGATGTTCATGGAGTGGGATATGAAATTACGATTCCCTCATCCACTTTTTATAAGCTTCCTGAAATAGAAAACGCAGTTCATTTATATATTCATACGCATGTTCGAGAGGATAATATTCAGCTTTTTGGATTTTTAACAGCCGGAGAAAAAGAATTTTTTCAATTACTCATGACGGTGAGTGGAGTAGGGCCAAAAGTAGCGCTTTCGGTTATTTCTGAAATTTCTCCTCAGGAACTCGCCACTGTTATTTTAACTTCCAATATTCAACGGCTAAGTTCTATTCAAGGCATTGGAAAAAAAACAGCAGAAAGATTAGTCCTGGAGCTTAAAGAAAAAATAAAAAAACTCTCTTCTGTGATTGTGGCCACAGATACGGTTTCGGATTCTCAAGTGATTCACGATTTGGTTTCGGCATTATCCAATTTGGGGTATAAACAAGTAGAAATTGATCGAGCCTTGTCTCAGGTGAGATCTAGGATTAATGAAAAATCTAAATTTGAAGAATTATTGAAACAATCTCTTCATTTTTTAAGAGCATAACCAATGGATGAAATCATCACAGGCAGTAATCAGCAAGAAGCGGATTCTCTCATTGAACAAAAACTCCGCCCTGAAACGTTAGAAGACTTTGTAGGGCAGGATAAGATTAAAGAAAATTTATCTATTTCTATTCAAGCCGCTAAGCAAAGAAATGAAGCGTTGGACCATTGCATTTTTTATGGTCCTCCGGGACTTGGGAAAACAACCTTAGCTTATATTATTGCTAGAGAATTAGGTGTAACCATGATCAGCACCTCTGGGCCTGCGTTGGAAAAACAAGGGGATTTGGCTGCGATCCTGACTAATTTAAAAGAAAAAGAAGTGTTGTTTATTGATGAAATTCACCGTCTCAATCGTGTGGTAGAAGAAGTATTATATTCGGCTATGGAGGATTATTGTTTGGATATTATTATTGGGCAAGGTCCTTCAGCTCGAACGGTAAAACTCACCCTTCCTAAATTTACCCTTATTGGGGCGACCACTCGTGCAGGTCTTTTAACCTCGCCTCTTCGGGGAAGATTTGGAATTGTACATCGGCTAGATTACTATGGTTTTTCAGATTTAGAAAAAATTGTAACTCGATCATCAAAAATTTTAAAAATTGAAACGGATACAGAAGGGGTGGGAGAAATTGCCAAGCGTTCGAGAGGCACTCCCCGAATTGCCAATCGACTGATTCGTCGGATTCGAGACTATTCAGAGGTGAAAGCGGATGGTATTATTACCAAAAAAGTAGCTTTAGAAGGGCTAAAAATGTTAGATGTGGATCAGGAAGGTTTTGATATTATGGATCGAAAAATACTCCTCACCATCATTGAAAAATTTAAAGGCGGTCCTGTGGGTATAGAAACCATTGCAGCAGCCATCAGTGAAGAAAAAGATACGATTGAAGATGTGTATGAACCTTATTTAATTCAGCAAGGATTTATTAGCCGCACTCCCAGAGGCCGGGTGGCTACACTCTCAGCCTATAAGCATTTTGGAATGGCACATTCAAAGGCGACATCACCTCCTCAGGAATCCTTTTTTTAATGCCGTCATCCTGAGTGAAACGAAGGATCTCGTACTTTAAGAATAAGATTCTTCGCTTTGCTCAGAATGACAGTATTCTAGAGTTTTTTTTCAACAGATGTTGTATTTTTGCAACACTTTTGCTTGCGTCATCCTGAACGAAGTGAAGGATATTGTATAGATTAACTCATTGAATTTACTTAATAAAATAAATTTTATTGCTTTTTTTAAAGAAAAAAGAAATAGTGGCACAGCTTTTGCTCATATTTAACTGTGCAAGATTATGGATTTTCAAAAAACCATTCGAAAGGCAATTCAATTTAAGGGTATTGGACTTCATACTGGAAAATCTTCTGAAGTAACTCTAAAGCCTGCCTTGGCTGATACAGGAATTGTTTTTATTCGAACGGATATTTCTAAGAAAATTTCTATTCCTGCCTTAAATCACTTTGTTGTGGATACGACACTCTCTACTACTCTAGGAAAAAATGGGGTAACGATTGCAACCGTTGAGCATTTGATGTCTGCTTTGTGGGGATTAGGGATTGATAATGCAGAAATTGAAGTAAATGGACCTGAAATTCCTATTCTCGATGGCAGTAGCTTTGAATTTGTTCGAAAAATTCAAAAAACAGGTGTTATAGAGCTAGATCGTTTAAAAAAGATGCTCGTGATTACAGAACCGGTATCGATTTCTGATGGAGATCGATCTTGCTCTTTGTTAAGATCTCGATCTTCAAAAATTTCATGTATGATTGAGTTTAATCATCCGCTGATTCAAAAACAAAAATTTTTAATGAAGCTTACTCCGAAAAATTTTATTGAATATATTGCCGAAGCCCGAACCTTTGGATTTTTAAAAGATGTAGAGAGATTACGTGCTCAAGGCTTGATTGCCGGTGGATCTTTAGAGAATGCGGTGGTGTTAGATGAAAAGCGGGTTTTAAATAAAGAAGGGCTGAGATATAAAGATGAGTTTGTACGCCACAAGGTGTTAGATGCCATTGGTGATTTGGCTTTGATGGGAGTTTGGGTGACTGGCCATTGGGTGAGCCATAAAGCGGGGCATGATCTTCATTATAAACTTATTCAAAAAGTGCTGACTCAAAAAGCCGGTTATCTTGTGGGGATTCCCGAGGAAACAGCATATCAACGATTGTCAGAATTTCATTCTCTTTTCCAACCCGCTTCAGCATAAAACTTTACATAAAAACTGAGCGTTTACAGCATGACAATGCTATTGTATACATTCAAGTAGATGGAAGAAGCTCAAGTACTTAAACGCATGCAGCGCAAAGAACAACGGCGTCGCAAGCGTGAACGTATTATTATTGTCACTTTGTCGCTCTTTTTTGCTGCATTAACCTATGCGGAAATTCACCTGACCTCTTTGGGAGGAAAGCTTCCTTTTATCAGCAGTGTTTTGTTTTTCGCTCTGATCAATGTAAATATTATTATTATTGGGCTTCTCATTTTTTTAGTTTTTAGAAATGTCATTAAGCTCTTTTGGGAAAGACACTCTCGTATTTTAGGATCAAAGTTAAAAACCAAATTGGTTGTGGTATTTGTTAGTTTTGCTCTTATTCCTTCAATTCTTTTATTTACGATCTCTGCTTTTTATATAGATAATAGTTTTGGAAAATGGTTTAGCTTTCAATTAACCAATTCTATCCAAGATGCCTTGGATGTACATAATAACTACTATCAAACGCTACGTGAAAAAGGTTTTCATTTTGGAGACAATATCAGTAGTTATTTATTGCAACAAAAGCTCTTAAAGAAAAATCAACGACAGATCTTAGAAATAGCACTTAAAAATTTTCAAAAAGATTATGCTCTGGATGCAATAGAAATTTTTTCTAATCTCGAAGGAAAAGGGATTGCCACTCGCAATCCAGATTTTAGACAAAAACCATTTCCACCTTTAGAGCAATCTTTTTTAAAAGAAGGATTTTTAGGAAGACAAGCTTCTATTGTACAGCATGTCAAAGAGGGAGATTTGGTTCGATGTGTAATGCCTGTGTATGAAGATGTTTTAAAGAAAAAAGTTATTGCAGCGTTAGTGATTAGTTCTTATGTCTCTCCACAAATTGTTGAAAAAGTAGCAAAAATTAATTCCACCTATAATGAATATAGAGAAGTAAAACCCTTAAAAAAATCTCTAAAAGCCATTTATTTTACTCTGTTACTCCTTATGACCCTTCTTATTATTTTTACAGCGGTATGGTTGGGATTTCATTTGGCTAGAGAGCTTACCATCCCTATTCAAAGGCTAGTAGAAGGAACCCAGGAAGTAGCACAACGAAATTTGGATGTTCAAATTCAGTATGAGGGGAAAGATGAGCTTTCAATGCTGGTGCGGTCTTTTAATAAAATGACTCAGGATCTTAAAGGGAATAGCCAGAAACTGGCGTTAGCATATGCAGAGCTTCAAAAAACAAATACGGAATTAGGAGATAGCAGTCGGTATAGTGAAGCTATTTTAAAAAATATTAAAGCAGGAGTTGTTTCTGTTAATTCCCAAGGAATGATTACAACCATTAATAAGGCAGCAGAAGAACTTTTAGGGATTAAGGCTTATAAATATATGGGGACTTCTTATCAAAAAGTATTGCCTTTAGAATATTTAAAATTGGTTGAAGAAATGCTTCAAGAATCTCCGGAGGTATCGGAACATACAGTTGGAAGACAAATTAAAATTCAAGTTCAAGGGAAAGATCTTACGTTGTTGGTGAGCGTTACCATGATGAGAGACGAAGATGGGAAATATTTAGGGATGGTGTTGGTCCTTGATAATTTAACCGATTTGATCAAAGCTCAGCGGGTAGCTGCTTGGAGAGAAGTGGCTAGACGCATTGCGCATGAAATTAAGAATCCTCTGACTCCTATTAAATTGTCTGCTCAAAGACTTCGTCGAAAATATCTTTCATCAGCAGATCAGGTGTTTGATGAATGTACGAAAATGATTATTACTCAGGTGGATGAGCTTAAAGAATTGGTTAATGAATTTTCTCAATTTGCAAAGCTTCCAGAAGCCAATCCTCGTCCGTCTCATCTTCAAGCGATTGTGAAAGAGGCTTTAACCCTCTATCAAGAGGCCCATAAACATATTATTTTTGAGTATGTGGAACATCATCCGATCCCCTTGATGGAGCTTGATCGCGAACAAATGAAACGTGTTTTTATTAATATTTTTGATAATGCAGTTTCTGCCATTTCTGGTAAAGGAAGAGTAGCTGTAGAGGTTCGATATTATTCGGCTTTACAATTGGTGATCATTGAGATATCCGACTCTGGATCAGGGATTTCAGAAGAGGTTAAATCTCGGTTATTTGAGCCTTATTTCTCAACTAAAAAAGAAGGAACAGGTTTGGGACTGTCCATTGTTAGAAAAATTATTTCGGATCATCAAGGATATATTCGGGTGACCAATCATAAACCTCAGGGAACTAAATTTATTATTGAACTCCCTATTACGTTGACACAACGAGAACCGTATCATGAAGAGAAACCACATCTTAGTAGTTGACGACGAAAAAAGTATTCGTAATGCCCTGCGTGATTTGTTGTCTGATGAGGGCTATCAAGTTTCTGAGGCATCGGATGGAAAGGGAGCGCTTCAGTTTTTAACTAAAGAAAGTCCTGATATTATATTTTTAGATATTTGGATGCCTGGGATGGACGGTTTAGAAGTTTTAAAAGAAATAAAAGCAATCGATTCTCATTGCTCAGTTGTGATGATGTCTGGACACGGGAATATTGAAACAGCCGTTAAAGCGACAAAACTAGGAGCTTTTGATTTTATTGAAAAGCCGTTGTCTATTGATAAGCTTTTAGTTGTCATCAAAAATATTTTATCAGTTCAAGAACTCCAAGAAGAAAATAAGATGCTTCGTCAAAAAGTAAAGAATCAGTTTGAAATGGTGGTCTTTGGTTCTTTGATGAAATCTTTGCAAGAGCAGATTCAAGTAGCAGCTCCTACCCATAGTTGGATTTTAATTACGGGTGAAAATGGAACGGGAAAAGAATTAGTGGCAAGACAGATTCATGAACAAAGCTTGAGACAGAAAGAACCTTTTATTGAGGTTAATTGTGCTGCCATCCCAGAAGAACTTATTGAGTCGGAACTCTTTGGGCATGAAAAAGGAGCTTTTACAGGAGCCACAACCTCTAAAAAAGGAAAATTTGAGTTAGCAAATGGGGGGACATTATTTTTAGATGAAATTGGAGATATGAGCTTAAAGACACAGGCTAAAATTTTACGGGTGTTGCAAGAACAAAAATTTGAGCGTGTAGGGGGAGCGGTAACTTTTAAAGTGGATGTGAGGGTGCTTGGGGCCACGAATAAAAACCTTCAAGAAGAAATTAAAGAAGGACATTTTCGAGAAGATTTATATTATCGACTGAATGTAATTCCCATCCATGTGCCACCGTTAAGAGAACGAAGAGAAGATATTCTTTATTTGGTAAATTATTTTTTGCAGCAAATTGCTCAGGAAAATGGTAAGAAAATAAAACATATTTCTAACGAGGCTCTTGAAATTTTACAAAACTATGATTGGCCTGGGAATGTACGAGAACTCAAAAATATTATTGAAAGAGTATTTATTATGACACCATCACAAATTATTGAATGTGAAGATATTCCTACTTCTATTCGAGAATATGAAGGAGAAGTCCCTGTTCTGCCTCAGGATGATCTTCGCCATGCTCGAATGAAATTTGAAAAAGAATATATTTTTAAAAAATTAAAAGAATATGAAGGCAACGTTTCTAAAACAGCTAAAGCCATTGGAATGGAACGTACGAATCTTCATCGAAAAATAAAACAATATCAAATTGAGATCTAACAATGCCGAGCCAGAAAAAAATAACATTAGGAAATGTAGAAATTGGTGGAGGTGCGCCCGTTGTCATTCAGTCAATGACGATGTCTCCTACCTATGATGTTCAAAAAACAGTTCAAGAAATTAAAGGATTAGAAGAAGTTGGATGTGAAATTATCCGAGTGAGTGTGCCAGATAAAAAATCAGCTGAAGCTCTTCCTCATATTTTAAAGCAAATTTCTATTCCTCTCATTGCCGATATTCATTTTGATTATCGGATGGCTTTTCTTTCGATCGATGCGGGGGTTCAGGGAATTCGAATTAATCCTGGCAATATTGGTTCCTTTGAAAGAACCAAAGAAATTATTCAAAAAGCCAAACAAAAAAATGTGGCTATCCGAATTGGAGTGAATGGGGGATCTTTAGAAAAAGACTTGTTAGATAAATATGGGTATCCAACGACAGAAGCCTTGGTTGAAAGTGCAGTTCGGTATGTGGAACTTTTTGAAAAAGAAAATTTTACTAATTTTAAAATTTCTATGAAATCGTCAGATGTGAAAACGACCATTGAAGGATATCGGAAATTGTCTCAAGTGGTCGACTACCCTCTTCATTTAGGTGTTACCGAAGCAGGGCCTGCTTTTAGTGGATCTATCAAATCTGCGGTGGCGTTTGGAGCGCTCCTTGCTGATGGAATTGGAGATACTATCCGTGTTTCTTTAACAGCGGATAGTCGAGAAGAAATTAAAACGGCTAAAGAAATTTTAAAGTCATTAGGCTTAAGAACTTTTGGGGCAGAAATTATTTCTTGCCCTTCTTGTGCTCGGGCTGAGATTGATGTGGTTGCCCTTGCTAATAAAGTTGAAAAAGCAGTGGCTCATGTGAAAAAACCTCTAAAGATTGCTGTGATGGGGTGTGCAGTGAATGGTCCCGGAGAAGCCAGAGAGGCGCATGTGGGAATTGCAGGAGGGAAAAAGGAAGGGCTTTTATATTTAGATGGGAAAACCATTCAAAAAGTTTCTGAAAGTAAACTATTTGAAACACTGATGGACCAAATTCAAACGTTGGAGAATAATAAAACGCCATGAAACTTTCGCACTATTTTATACCTACTCTGCGTGATGTGCCTTCTGAAGCCGAAGTAATTTCTCATCAATTGATGCTTCGTGCGGGCATGATTAAGAAGGTTGCTGCTGGGATTTTTAGTTATTTACCTTTGGGATTAAGAGTTCTTAAAAAAGTGGAAAATATTATTCGAGAAGAAATGAATCGTGCAGGGGCTCATGAACTTTTAATGCCCATGCTTCAACCTGCCGAATTATGGGAAGAAAGTGGTCGATGGAAAGCCATGGGTAAAGAAATGGCACGGCTGAAAGATCGCCATGATCGAGATTTTTGTTTGGGGCCCACACATGAAGAAGTGATTACAGATATTGCTAGAAATTTCCTTCAGTCTTATCGACAGCTGCCGGTAACTCTTTATCAAATACAAACGAAGTTTCGAGATGAAGTCCGTCCCAGATTTGGTCTTATGCGGGGTAGAGAATTTTTGATGAAAGATGCCTATAGTTTTCATGAAACCTCTGAAGGATCTCTCAAAGAATATCAAAATATGTATCAAGCGTATGTTCGTATTTTTAGCCGGTGTGGATTGGCATTTAGATCTGTGGAAGCAGATACGGGAAATATTGGGGGATCGACCTCTCACGAATTTCATGTATTAGCAAAATCAGGTGAAGATGAAATTTTGTCTTGCGATCAGTGTCAGTATTCAGCCAATTCAAATCTCATTCAGAAAAAACAAGATGATGTGTGTATTAAATGTAAAAAAGGAAAATTTCAATCTTATCGAGGGATTGAAGTAGGGCATATTTTTTATCTTGGGAATAAATATAGTCAGTCGATGAAGGCCTCTTTCTTAAATGAAGAAGGGAAGTCTGTGTATTTTGAAATGGGATGTTATGGCATTGGAGTGGGAAGAACAGCTGCCGCTGCAATTGAACAAAATAATGATAAAGATGGAATTGTTTGGCCCATTTCACTAGCACCTTTTCAAGTGGCCCTGGTTCCTTTGGATATTTCTGATTCGAAAGTAAAAACAGTGACTCATGCTTTATATGAAGGGTTAAAAAAAGAAAATATTGAAGTTTTAGAACATGACAAAGATGAGCGAGCAGGAGTTAAATTTAAGGATATTGATTTAATAGGCATTCCGATTCGTGTGACTCTGGGAATGCGGGGATTGGCCCAAAATAAAGTGGGAATAAAGTTGAGGAATGAAAAAGAAGAAAAAATGGTTGATGTGGATCAAGCCCTCCATAACATCATAGAAACTCGAAATGAACTTTTCAGAAAAATTAATCCTAGCACTTGATTTTGAAAATGCCCCGGAAGCAATACGATGGGTAGAGATGTGTTTGCCTTTTGTTAAAACCTTTAAAGTAGGGCTAGGGCTTTTTACGCAGGAAGGTCCTTCTATTGTTCGAGAAATTCAAAATCGGGGAGGAAAAGTTTTTTTAGATCTAAAATTTCATGATATTCCCAATACCGTTCGTCATGCGTGTGAGGCGGTCCGTTCCTTAAATGTTTTTATGTTAAATGTGCACTGTATCGGCGGAGTGGAAATGATGAAAAGAGCCAGTGAGGTTTTTAAAACGATGCCCTCTAAACCTCTTTTGATAGGGGTTACGATTTTAACCAGTCTTCCTTCTTCTGAAAAAAGGGTGCTCGATCTAGGCAATCAGGCCAAAGAAGCAGGGTTGGATGGAGTCGTATGTTCAGTAAAAGAGGTAAAAAGTATTAAATCAAAATGTGGAAAAACATTCATAACGGTGACTCCCGGTATTCGATTGGAAGAATCTTCTGTGAAAAACGATGATCAAAAAAGATCATCTACTATTCAAGAAGCCTTAGCTTCAGACAGTGATTTTTTAGTATTAGGACGTTCTCTTTTTCAAAGCAAAGATCCTTTGAAATTTTTAAAAAATACCATCGAAAAATTTTCATTATGAATCAGTTTATTTTTGGTATTCATGCTGTTTGTGAGACGTTAAAATTAAGGCCCAAAGATGTTGCGCACATTATTATTATTAAAGAACGTCTTTCTTCTTTAGTAGAAATTGTTCGATTGGCTGAAAAAAATCAGGTGCCGATTTCATCTTATAAAAAAGAAGAGTGGATGAAATGGGTGCAAAGGCAGGTGTCTCATTTTAAAGAAGAGATGAGTCATCAAGGTATTGTGGCACAAGTAAAGTCACAAAAAGCGATTTCTTTGGAAGAAGTTTTAGATCATCTAAAAGAAAAAAATGAGCTAGGATTGATTTTGGTATTGGATGAAATTACGGATCCACAAAATTTAGGAGCTCTCATTCGAACGGCCGCCTGTGCCAAAGCACACGCAGTCGTTATTCCTGAGCGAGGAGCTGCCCAAGTAACATCGGTTGTGACAAAAGTTGCGCAAGGAGGAGTAGAACATGTGGTGGTCTGTGGAGTTTCTAATATTAATTATGCTTTAGAAAAATTAAAGAATCGTGGATTTTGGGTAATGGGATTGGATGCAAAAGCCGAAGTCTCTCTTTTTGATATGGATGCCCATCAATCCTTGGCCTTGGTAATTGGAAATGAAGAAAGTGGTCTTAGGCGTCTTGTTCGAGAGAAATGTGATCTTTTGGTGAAAATTCCCATGCCGGGAGCCATGGACTCTTTAAATGCTTCTACGGCTGGAGGGATTGCTCTTTTTGAAGTTGTTCGAAAACGTCTAAAAAAATCTTGATTTTTATTTGTGAAATTAATATCTTAACAAAGTTTATCTAAAATTTTTTGGAGAAGTGTGTAAAAGTGCTGGCGTAGATCAGCAAAAATTTTTGCTGGCGTAGCTCAGTTGGTAGAGCAGCTGATTTGTAATCAGCAGGTCGCGGGTTCGAATCCCATCGCCAGCTCGGGGAGAGGTACCCAAGCGGCCAAAGGGATCAGACTGTAAATCTGACGGCGCAAGCCTTCGGAGGTTCGAATCCTCCCCTCTCCAAATAAAAGGTTTAATGAGCGGGAGTAGCTCAGTTGGTAGAGCATCAGCCTTCCAAGCTGAGGGTCGCGGGTTCGAACCCCGTTTCCCGCTCCAAAAATGGGTGTATTGCCCACGTAGCTCAGTTGGCAGAGCACTTCCTTGGTAAGGAAGAGGTGACCGGTTCGATCCCGGTCGTGGGCTTGGATGTGAAAATTTATAGAAGGAGGAGAGAAAATGTCGAAGGTAAAATTTGAGAGGACAAAGCCGCATGTAAATATAGGGACAATTGGGCATGTGGATCATGGTAAGACGACGTTAACGGCAGCGATAACAAAGGTATTAAGTCAGAAGGGGTTAGCCGAGTTTTTAGCGTTTGATAAGATTGACAAAGCTCCAGAGGAGAAAGAGAGAGGGATTACGATTAGTGTATCGCATGTGGAGTATCAAACGGCTAATCGGCATTATGCGCATGTGGACTGTCCTGGACATGCAGACTATGTAAAGAACATGATAACTGGGGCGGCACAGATGGATGGAGCGATATTGGTGGTGTCAGCAGCAGATGGACCGATGCCTCAAACAAGAGAGCATATTTTATTGGCCAGACAAGTGGGAGTGCCAAAGATCATCGTATTTTTAAATAAAGTAGACATGGTAGATGATAAAGAGCTATTGGATTTAGTGGAAGTGGAAGTAAGGGATCTATTAAATAAGTATGAATTTGATGGGGATAAGGCAGCCATTATTAGAGGGAGTGCTTTAAAAGCATTGGAAGGGGATAAAGGGGAACTTGGGGAGTCATCGATTATGAAGCTTATGGAAGCAGTAGATAAGGAGATACCAGAGCCTAAGAGAGATATAGATAAGCCCTTTTTAATGTCGGTAGAAGATGTATTTTCTATTTCAGGTAGAGGAACCGTGGCAACTGGGAGAGTAGAAAGAGGGGTAGTGAAACCTGGGGAAGAAGTAGAGATAGTAGGGATAAAGCCTACAGTAAAGACGGTAGTGACACAGCTTGAGATGTTTAGGAAGTTATTGGATGAAGGGAGAGCTGGGGATAATTTGGGAGCGCTACTTCGAGGGATAGATAAAGAGGGAGTAGAAAGAGGACAAGTGTTGGCAAAGCCAGGAAGTATTACGCCTCATAAGAAGTTTAAGTGTGAGATATATGTATTAACGAAGGAAGAGGGGGGAAGACATACGCCCTTTTTTAATGGATACCGGCCGCAGTTTTATTTTAGGACGACGGATGTGACTGGGACAGTGACGCTAGCGCAGGGGACAGAGATGGTGATGCCAGGGGATAGGGTGACGGTAGATGCAGAGCTTATTACACCTATTGCGATGGAGAAGGAGTTGAGATTTGCAGTGAGAGAAGGTGGTAGAACCGTAGGCGCTGGGGTTGTAACTCAGATTGTTGAGTAAATAGGAGTATTTATGGAACGACTTATTATTTTACTTTCTTGTGAAAAATGTAAACGTAAGAATTATTCGACGACGAAGACAAAACGTACAGGAGTTGAAAAACTGCAGCTTAAAAAATACTGCCCTGCCTGTCGGTCTCATACAGTCCATAAAGAAACGAAATCGTAGCAGATGAAGGCCAGTAGCTCTAACGGTAGAGCAGCGGATTCCAAATCCGCCTGTTGGGGGTTCAAATCCCTCCTGGCCTGCCAGTTTTAGGGGGTACTATTTTAGGGATTATTTAGAGGTGAATTATGACAGAGTATAAAAAAATTGTTTTTAGTTGCTTTCTCATTTTTGCTGTGCTAGCGTGGCTCGTTTTTAGTCGGCTTTTAACGTCAGCCGTTACCTACTTTGATTTTTATGCATACGGTAATTTTGTTGATGTTATTGTTCGATTGGCTCCGATTGTTTTAAGTATTGGTTTGTTTATAGGATTTTATCGAAGTGAAAAAGCAACGCTTTATATGACAGAAGTTGCTGCCGAACTAAAAAAAGTGACCTGGCCATCGTCGAAAGAAGTATATGCGGCTACCCTTGTGGTGATTATTGCGGTGTTGGTAGCTTCTGTACTATTGGGAGTATTTGATTCGCTGTGGTCATTTTTAATTCGAAAGATTATTCAATATGGCGGATGAAGCAAGACAGCAACAAGAACCTGAAAAGGTAATGCGGTGGTACGTGGTACACACGTATTCAGGCTATGAAGAAAAAGCAAAAAAAGCCCTTCAGGATAGAATTAAGGCCAATAAAGCAGAAGATTTTTTTTCTGAAATTTTAGTTCCTTCTGAAAATGTGGTGGAAATTGTAAAGGGAGAAAAGAAAACATCGAATAAACGTTTTTTCCCAGGCTATATTTTGGTTCGAATGATTTTAACCAATAAAACCTGGCATGTAGTAAAGAATACACCAAAAATTACGGGATTTATTGGAGGCAGTACACATCCTCCTGCGGTACCCGATGAGGAAGTTAAAAAATTAACCAGTCAAATTGATGAGGGGACATTACGAACTAAGCCAACGGCTGATTTTTCTATTGGAGATAGTGTTCGGGTTATGGATGGTCCCTTTGCTAATTTTAATGGTGTGGTTGAAGAAATTAAACCTGAAAAAAGAAAAGTACGGGTGTTGGTTAGTATTTTTGGACGGTCGACCCCCGTTGAATTAGATTTTATACAGGTAGAGAAAAGTTAGGAGTTCATGAATGCCACCTAAAAAGAAAATTACAGCATTTGTAAAATTACAAATTCCTGCAGGGAAAGCCAATCCTGCTCCACCCATTGGACCTGCATTGGGGCAACAAGGGGTGAATATCATGGAATTTTGTAAACAATTTAATGCTCGTACTCAAAAAGAAGATCCATCGATGAATATCCCTGTGATTATTACGGTATATCAAGATCGGTCTTTTACCTTTATTACAAAAACTCCTCCGGCCGCAGATCTTTTAAAAAAAGCGGCAGGAATTATTAAAGGGTCAGGACAGCCCAATAAAAATAAGGTTGGAAAAGTGACGCAGGATCAAGTGAAGAAAATTGCTGAGATGAAAATTAAGGATTTAAATTGTTCTAGCATTGAATCTGCCATTAAGACCATTAAAGGATCTGCCAGAAGTATGGGGATTGAAGTGATATGAAAAAAAGATCAAAAAAATATGCTGAGAATAGGAAGAAAGTTGCTGAGAATAAAAAATATTCTTATTCAGAAGCTTTAAAGCTTTTATTAGAAATGAACCGATCTAAATTTGATGAAACTATGGATGTTGGTATTCGTTTAGGAGCAGATCCTAAACAATCTGACCAGCAAGTTCGAGGAGCCGTGGTACTTCCTCATGGCGTTGGTAAATCGGTGCGCGTGGTGGTGATTACCAAAGGAGAAAAAGAAAAAGAAGCTCAAGATAATGGGGCAGATTTTGTGGGGAATCAAGATATTATTGAAAAAATTCAAGGGGGTTGGCTTGAATTTGATAAACTTATTACAACGCCAGATATGATGGGATCTGTCAGTAAACTGGGAAAAGTATTGGGTCCAAAAGGATTGATGCCAAATCCAAAGTTAGGAACGGTTACTTTTGAAATCGGGAATGCGGTTAAAAATGAAAAAAAGGGAAAAGTGGAATTCCGAATGGATAAAACCGCTAATCTTCATACAGTTATTGGAAAGGCATCGTTTGGGTATGAAAAATTAAAAGAAAATTTTGAGGCACTACTAGAAGCAATTATAAAACAAAAACCTTCCAGTGCCAAAGGGGCTTTTTTAAGAACAGTAGCGGTGTCTTCTACACAGAGTCCAGGGATTACCATTGATGTCTCAAGTTTAAACAAGGATATTTTACATGAATAAAGTTGAAAAAGAACAGATTGTTCAAGAAATAAAGAAAAAAGTTTCTGAAAGTAAAGCCGTCTTTTTATTTGAGTATCATGGCTTAAATGTTCAAGATATGACAACGCTTCGCACTGATTTGAGACGAAAAAATGGGGAACTCAAAGTTTTTAAAAATACATTGGTGAAAAAAGCCCTTCAGGAGACGCCTCTTAAGGATCTCTTGGAAAAAGATTTTAAAGGACCCATTGCCTGTGCCTTTGGATATTCTGATGAAGTCACGGTGGCAAAAACATTGGTTGATTTTAAAAAGGAAGATGCTTCCCTAAATATAAAATCTGCAGTTCTGGGAAGTCAAAAGATTTCATTAAATGAAATTAAACAATTGAGTAAGCTTCCATCGAAGGAGATAATGCTTGGTCAATTGCTAGCAACTGTAGCTGCGCCCGTAAGAGGTTTGGTGACTGTCTTATCTGCAGTTACACGTGATTTCGTATATGTCCTCAAGGCCATTGAGGACAAAAAAGGAAAAGCATAAGAAGGAGGAAGTCGTATGCCTAATGTGACAAAAGAGGATGTTGTTTCTTTCATTTCAAGTATGACAGTATTGGATCTGTCAAAATTTGTGAAAGAACTAGAGGAAAAATTCGGTGTTTCTGCCCAAGTGCCCATAGCAGTTGCTGCAGTCGGTGCAGGAGCTCAAGCAGCCCCAGTAGAAGAGAAGACGGAATTTACCGTTGTATTAGTATCTGCGGGGGATAATAAAATTGGTGTTATTAAAGAAGTGAGAGCCTTGACTTCATTGGGATTAAAAGAAGCCAAAGATTTAGTTGAGGGAGCTCCAAAAACACTCAAAGAAGGCGTTGATAAAAAGACCGCCGAAGAAATTAAGAAAAAAGTAGAAGCCGCTGGTGCTAAAGTAGAAATTAAATAATTGTTTCTAACTAAATTTACAATTTTTCCACATAAGGGGGCGTAATGTTGTCCTTTATTGAAAATAACAAACGTCATCGACGTAGTTTTGCCAAAATTAAAACGATTATTGATCTTCCAAATTTGATTGATGTTCAAAAAAGATCTTATGAGCATTTTTTGCAGGCTGGAAAAGATCCTATGGAACGTCAAGATGTGGGACTTCAAGGTGTTTTTAAATCGGTATTCCCAATTCATGACATGGATAAGACGTCTTCTTTGGAATTTGTTAAGTATGCCTTAGAGAAACCTAAATATGATGTAGATGAATGTCGAGATCGGGGAATGACTTATGCGGCACCAGTCAAAATTACAGTGCGGCTTGTTGTGTGGGATATTAATGAGGAGACCAATACCCGAAATATTCGAGATGTTAAAGAGCAAGAAATTTATTTAGGTGAGCTACCTCTCATGACAGAAACAGGATCCTTTATTGTCAATGGGACAGAGCGGGTAGTGGTAAGCCAATTGCATCGTTCTCCAGGGGTATTTTTTGATCATGATGCTGGGAAAACTCATTCCAGTGGAAAGCTTCTCTATTCTGCGCGTTTAATTCCAAATCGAGGATCTTGGCTTGATTTTGAATTTGACCATAAAGATATTTTGCACGTTCGTATTGATCGGCGTCGTAAATTGCCAGCAACTATTTTATTAAGAGCACTAGGGTATTCTACCGAAGAAATTCTAAATATTTTTATAATACAGAAGCGCTCTATTTTGAAGACAGTAAATTTTATAAAAGCTTAGAACTAGATTTAATTTCAGGCTTAAGGGCGGATGCTGATATTAAACATCCCAAAACGGGAGATGTCATTGTTCGAAAAAATAGAAAATTTACAAAAGATGTCATCGAGGCTTTAAAGAAAGCCAATATTAAACGTATTCCTATTGCTCAAGAAGAAGTTTTAACAAAAATTTCTTATACTGATGTGACAGATTCTAAGAGTGGGGAAGTGTTGTTAGAGTGCAATGAACAATTAACTCCAGATAAAATTAAGCTCTTAAAAAAGTACGATATTGCTGAAATTAAAGTGCTCTATATTGATGGGCTTAATGTTGGGCCTTATCTCAGAGATACCTTGGTATTGGACAAGGTTTCCAGTACGGATGAAGCTATGCTTGAAATTTATAAGAAAATGCGTCCTGGGGAACCTCCTACCTTAGAAACTGCCAAACAATATTTTGATAATTTATTTTTTAATCCTGAACGATATGATCTTTCTAAAGTGGGAAGACTTAAAATCAATCATAAGTTTGGAATTAATATTCCGATTGATGTGCAGGTTTTAACCAAAGAAGATATTTTGGCCACCGTACGTCATTTGATTGAACTTAAAAATGGGATCGGGATGATAGATGATATTGATCACTTGGGGAATCGTCGTGTTCGCCCAGTTGGGGAACTTGTTGAAAATCAATTTCGGGTAGGACTTGTGAGAATGGAAAGAGCCATTCGCGAAAGAATGTCTCTTCATGAAGTAGAAACACTGATGCCACATGATCTCATTAATACAAAACCGGTGAGTGCGGCGATTAAAGAATTTTTTGGAAGTTCGCAACTTTCTCAATTTATGGATCAAACCAATCCTCTTTCTGAAGTGACTCATAAACGAAGATTATCCGCCTTAGGGCCTGGGGGATTAACCCGGGAAAGAGCAGGCTTTGAAGTTCGTGATGTCCATTCTACTCACTATGGAAGAATTTGTCCTATTGAAACGCCTGAAGGCCCCAACATTGGTCTTATCGCGTCTTTATCTACGTATGCTCGGGTGAATGATTTTGGGTTTATTGAAACGCCTTATCGAAAAGTAAAAAGTGGGAAGGTTTTGGAAGAAGCAACCTTTTTAACAGCACTCGATGAAGAAAAATATGCTATTGCGCAGGCCAATGCGACTATTGATACGGATGGACATTTAACAGAAAAAATGGTGGCTATTCGTCGCGGTGGGGAAGCGATGATGACAGATCCTTCTGAAATTACCTATATGGATGTGTCCCCTAGCCAACTCGTCAGTGTGGCAGCAGCCCTTATTCCCTTTTTAGAAAACGACGATGCGAATAGAGCTCTTATGGGATCGAACATGCAACGTCAAGCAGTGCCTCTCTTAAAAACCAATGCTCCTTTAATTGGAACTGGGATGGAAAGAATTGTTGCTAGAGATTCTGGGGTAACGGTCGTGGCTCGTAATGATGGAATTGTGGAAAATGTAGATGCAACGCGGATTGTGGTGCGAACAAAAGGGAAAACATCTGGATCTGAAATTGATATTTATAATCTTATTAAATATCGTCGGTCTAATCAAAATACCTGCGTTAATCAAAAGCCTATTGTGAAAAAAGGAGATGAAGTTTTTAGAGGAGATGTGATTGCCGATGGCCCAGCAACGGATGTGGGAGAGTTGGCGTTAGGTCAGAATGTCATGGTGGCTTTTATGTCGTGGGGAGGATATAACTTTGAGGATTCTATCTTAGTCAGCGAAAAACTTATCCGCGAAGATACCTTTACGTCCGTTCATATCGAGGAATTTGAATGTATTTCTCGAGATACAAAATTAGGGAAAGAAGAAATTACTCGAGATATTCCAAACATGGGTGAGGAAGCTCTGAAAGATTTAGATAGTAGTGGCATTGTTCGTATTGGGGCAGAAGTAAAACCGGGAGATATTTTAGTAGGAAAAGTAACTCCCAAAGGAGAAACACAACTTTCTCCAGAAGAAAAATTACTTCGAGCTATTTTTGGAGAAAAGGCTGGAAATGTAAAAGATAGTTCTTTAAGAGTGCCTCCTGGAATTGCAGGAACCGTGATTCATGCACAAGTTTTTTCAAGAGAAGGTGCTGAAAAAGACGAAAGAGCAAAAAATATTTTAGCAGAAGACATTGCCAAATTAAGACGGGATCAAGAATCTGAAGTGGATGTAATTCAGTCTACGGCAAAAGCCAAACTTAAAAAGACTCTGGTCGGAGAAAAAACCACAGGAAAACTGTTGGATAAGCATGGCAAGGAAAAAATTCTAGGAAAGGGAGATGCCATTACAGCAGAAATTTATGAACAAATTTCATATAGCTTGCTGGCTCATATTCCTTTAGATAAAACGGTTGAAGAAAAAGTTCAAAAATTGGTGTCCTCTGTAGATGAACAAATAGAAATGGTTAAGGCCGTATTTGATGAAAAAATTGAAAAGCTGAAAAAAGGAGACGAGCTTCCACCCGGAGTTATTAAGCTAGTGAAAGTATATGTTTCCATGAAACGAAGACTTTCAGTGGGAGATAAAATGGCTGGGCGTCATGGAAATAAAGGTGTGGTCTCTCGAATTTTACCAGAGGAAGATATGCCTTATTTTCCGGATGGAAGAGCCGTGGATGTTGTTTTAAATCCTCTAGGAGTGCCTTCTCGGATGAATGTGGGACAAATTTTGGAAACGCATTTGGGATGGGCTGCTGAAGGATTAGGGAATAAAATTAATGAATATCTTGAGAATTGGAATGAAAAGAATCTTCGTAAATATTTAAAACAAATTTATTCTTCTAAGGAAGTGGATGAATTTATTGATTCTTTAGATGAAAAAGAGTTGAAGCGCGTGGTTTCAAAATTAAAAAAAGGGATTCATTTTTCATGTCCTGTGTTTGAACGACCTTCTGAGGAAGACATTAATCAATATTTAGCATTGGCCCAATTACCTTTACGAGGTCAGATAACCTTATTTGATGGAAGAACCGGAGAAGCCTTTGATAATGATGTGACCGTTGGAATGATGTATGTATTAAAGCTTCATCATCTGGTGGAAGATAAGATTCATGCCAGATCTATTGGGCCTTATTCTTTAGTGACGCAACAACCCTTGGGAGGGAAAGCCCAATTTGGTGGTCAGAGATTAGGAGAAATGGAAGTTTGGGCGATGGAATCTTATGGGGCAGCCTATGCGCTTCAAGAATTTTTAACGGTCAAATCTGATGATGTGGCTGGACGAACTCGAATTTATGAAGCCATTATTAAAGGAGAGAATGTGTTAGAACCTGGAATTCCAGAATCCTTTAATGTTTTAATAAAAGAATTACAAAGCTTGGCACTCAATGTTGAGCTTATTGAAGATACGAATGCTTAAAGGGGGACAAGGAACATGAGAGATCTCTTAAATTTCTTTGAAAAGCCAAAAGATCCAATCAGTATTAAAGCGGTGCGTATTTCTTTGGCTTCTCCAGAGATGATTCGAAGCTGGTCACACGGTGAAGTGAAAAAACCAGAGACAATTAATTACAGAACCTTTAAACCAGAGAGAGATGGATTGTTTTGCGCGCGTATTTTTGGACCTGTCAAAGATTATGAATGTAATTGTGGAAAATATAAGCGTATGAAGCATCGCGGAGTGGTGTGTGAAAAGTGCGGTGTAGAGGTTATTCAATCTAAAGTTAGACGGGAACGGTTGGGTCATGTTGAGCTAGCAAGTCCTGTGGCTCATATTTGGTTTTTACGTTCATTGCCCAGTCGTATTGGAACTGCCTTAGATCTAACTCTCAAAGATCTAGAAAAAGTGCTCTATTGCGAATCTTATATTGTCACAGATGGTGGACATACACCTTTAAAAGTAGGGGAAGTGCTCAGTGAAGAAAAATATTATAAAGCTTTAAAAGATCATGGAGCTGAATTTTCTGCCAGTATGGGGGGAGAAGCCATTCTTCAGTTATTGAAGAAAATTGATGTTCAAAAACTTTCAAAAGAGTTGAGAGAACAAATGAAGGAAGCTTCAGGAGATGCTCTGAAGAAAAAATTATCAAAGCGGCTAAAAGTGATTGAGGCCCTTCGAGATTCAGCCAATCGTCCGGAGTGGATGATGCTAGAAGTGGTTCCCGTAATTCCACCGGATCTGCGTCCCTTGGTTCCATTGGATGGTGGGCGCTTTGCCACCTCTGATTTAAATGATCTTTATCGACGGGTTATTAACCGAAATAATCGTTTAAAAAGATTACAAGAGCTCAATGCTCCTGAAATCATTATACGAAATGAAAAACGCATGCTTCAAGAATCTGTAGATGCGTTATTTGATAATGGTCGAAGAGGGAAAACCTTTACAGGGCCTAATAAAAGACCTCTTCGTTCTTTAAGTGATATGCTGAAAGGGAAACAAGGTCGTTTCCGTCAGAATCTTTTAGGAAAAAGGGTAGATTATTCTGGACGATCTGTGATTGTAATTGGGCCTACTTTAAAACTGCATCAATGTGGACTTCCCAAAAAAATGGCTTTAGAGCTCTTTAAGCCCTTTATTTATAATAAACTTGAAGAAAGGGGATATGCGACCACCATTAAAGGAGCTAAAAAAATGGTGGATGGTGAAGAGACCGTAGTATGGGACGTTTTGGAAGAAGTCATTAAGGAACATCCTGTTCTTTTAAACCGTGCACCGACATTACATCGACTTGGGATGCAGGCATTTGAACCTGTGCTTATTGAAGGAAAAGCTATTCAACTTCATCCTTTGGTGTGTGTGGCATTTAATGCGGACTTTGATGGAGACCAAATGGCTGTACATATTCCTCTCTCTATTGAAGCGCAGTTAGAAGCCAGAGTTCTCATGATGTCTACTAATAATATTTTATCTCATGCCAATGGAAAACCCATTATTGTTCCCACGCAGGATATCGTATTGGGGCTTTATTATATGACACGTTCTAAAGTATTTGGAAAAGGGGAAGGGACTATTTTTTCAAATAGCAATGAGGTGTTGTTTGCGTATCATTCTGGACAAGTAGAACTCCATACTCGAATCAAAGTTCGTTTGGATAAAAAACTGGTAGAGACAACGGTTGGACGTATTATTTTAAGAGAAACAATTCCTTCTCAAATTCCGTTTGAAGTATACAACAAGGTTATGGATAAGAAAGCTGTCGCAGAACTTGTGGAAACAGCCTACCGAGTATCAGGACCCAAAGAAACGGTTATTTTAGCAGATCGATTACGAACGCTTGGGTATGAATATGCAACCCGTTCTGGAATGTCTATTTGTATTCAAGATATGAAAGTGCCTGCTAAAAAAGATGAGTTATTGAAAGAAGCTCTAAAAGAAGTTCAAGAAATTCAATCTCAGTATACCGAAGGGCTGATTACGGATGGAGAACGTTACAATAAAGTTATTGACTCCTGGGCACAATGTACGGAAGCCGTTGCAGAAGAAATGATGAGTCAGCTTTCAACTGAAGTAGTGAGGGGTTCAAAAGGAGAAGAAGCATCGGATGTCAGTTTTAATCCTATTTTTATGATGGCTGATTCTGGGGCAAGAGGTTCAGCTGCTCAAATTCGCCAGCTGGCAGGGATGAGAGGATTGATGGCGAAACCTTCTGGAGAGATTATTGAAACGCCCATTACAGCGAACTTTCGTGAAGGGTTAAATGTGCTACAATACTTTATTTCTACGCATGGTGCTCGTAAAGGATTGGCAGATACAGCTCTTAAAACAGCCAATTCTGGATATCTCACCCGTCGATTGGTAGATGTGGCTCAAGATATTATTGTTCGTTCTCAAGATTGTGGAACTCTAGATGGTATTTGGATGACGGCTCTTGTCGAAAGTGGAGAAATTATTGAAACATTGGGAGAACGTCTTTTAGGTCGCGTGGCGTTAGAAGATATTAAAGATCCTTTTAATAATGAAGTAATTGTAAAAGCCAATCAGGAAATTGATGAAGATCGAATTAAAAAAATTGAAGATAGTGGGATTGAAAAAATTCAAATTCGATCGGTGATTACGTGTCTGGAATCCCATGGAGTTTGTATTGAGTGCTATGGACGTGATTTGTCTCGGGGTAGAAAAGCAAATGTGGGCGAAGCGGTTGGAATTATTGCAGCTCAGTCTATCGGAGAACCCGGAACTCAGCTAACGATGAGAACCTTTCATATCGGTGGAACGGCAAGTCGTCGTGTGGAACAAAGTGCCCTGACAACAAGACATAAAGGAATTGTAAAATTCTTAAGATTAAATACGGTTCAAAATAAAGAAAAAACTCTGACGGTTATGAATCGAAATGGTGAGATTGCTATTGTGGATGAGAATGGAAGAGAACGAGAACGTTATGCTGTTATTTATGGAGCAAAATTAAGAGTTAAAGAAGGGCAGAAAGTAGATAGCGGAGTACTGCTTGCAGAATGGGATCCTTATACCATGCCTATTTTAACAGAAGTCAGTGGGATTATAAAATATGGGGACATCATTGAAGGGGTGACCATGAAAGAACAGCTGGATGAAGTCACTGGTCTTTCTCACAAAGTCATTATTGATTCCAAAGATGCAGAAGCTCGTCCTCGTGTATCTATTAAAGATAAAGATGGAAATACATTAAAAGTATCTAAAAATATTGCGGCCAGATATCTTATGCCTGTTGGGGCGAACATTATTGCTGTTGAAGGGATTCATGTGGATGCAGGAGATGTGTTGGCTAAGATTCCTCGAGAAACGACAAAAACAAAGGATATTACAGGAGGTCTGCCTAGAGTTGCAGAGCTTTTTGAGGCACGCAAACCAAAAGATTGTGCCGTGATTAGTGAAATTGATGGAACGATTGCTTTTGGAAGTGATGTTAAAGGGAAAAGACGAGTTATTGTAACGCCAGAAGTAGGAGAGCCTAGAGAATATCTTATTCCAAAAGGGAAACATGTTTCTGTGCATGAGGGAGATTTTATTAGGGCCGGAGAGCCTTTGATGGATGGAGCTGGAAATCCCCATGATATTTTAAGAATTTTAGGAGATAAAGCCTTAGCTCAATATCTTATTGATGAAGTTCAAGAAGTATATCGTCTGCAGGGAGTTAAAATTCACGATAAACATATTGAGGTTATTGTGAGTCAAATGTTGAAACGTGTAAAGATTACAGAAGTGGGAGATAGTGATTTCTTAACGGGTGAGCAAGTGGAAAAAGCAATATTTAAAAAAGTAAATGAAAAATTGAAAAAAGAAGGAAAAGAACAAGCCATGGCTGAGCCATTACTTCTAGGAATTACAAAAGCTTCTTTAAGTGTTGAAAGCTTTATTTCTGCGGCCTCCTTTCAGGAGACAACCAAAGTTTTAACTCAAGCCAGTATTGCAGGAAAAACGGATCATTTGATTGGGTTAAAAGAAAATATTATTATGGGGAGGCTCATTCCAGCTGGGACAGGTTATAAGGCATATCAAAAACATAAAATTAATGTTGAGATGCCAAAAACGGCCTATGGAAGAGTTCCTTTGGAAGAAGGCGCTGAAGTGCCTTTAAGCGTAGAACAAAAAACGGCTTGATTTTTAAATTGGAGAACATAAAACTATGCCAACGATCAATCAATTGGTAAAAAGAGCTCGAAGACAAATGCATCGAAAAACGAAGGCCCCTGCCTTAAGAGGAGCACCTGAAAAACGAGGAGTTTGTATTTATGTAAAAACGATGACTCCTAAAAAACCCAATTCTGCATTGCGAAAAATTGCTCGGGTTCGATTGACCAATGGACATGAAGTAACTGCATATATTCCAGGAATTGGACATGCGTTACAGGAACACTCTGTGGTGCTTATTCGAGGAGGAAGGGTAAAAGATTTACCTGGAGTTCGGTATCATATTGTTCGAGGGACTTTGGATACCACAGGGGTACAAAATAGAAAACAGGCTCGTTCTAAATACGGAGCCAAAGAAGCCGGAGCTGCTCAAGCAGCTACCAAATAGTAGGTAAAATTATGGGAAGACGAAAAAAGACAATTCATCGAAGACTTATCGCAGATCCTGTGTATCAGGATTTTTTAATTGCCAAGTTTGTAAATCGATTAAATAGAGGGGGTAAAAAAAGTTTGGCTGAGTCTATTTTTTATAAATCATTAGAAGCGATTAAACAAAAAAATCTAGGGAAAGAACCTTTAGAAATTTTTAAGAGAGCAGTTGAAAATGTAAAACCTCTTGTAGAGGTTAGATCTAGACGGGTTGGGGGAGCTACGTATCAGGTTCCTATGGAAGTTCGCTCAGATCGAAGACAAGCGTTGGCAATCCGATGGCTTATTGGTTATGCAGAAGAACGTAAAGGGCATTCCATGGTAGAAAAATTAGCCGATGAATTTGCAGATGCTTTTAATGGGACAGGCGGGGCAATTCGAAAGAAAGAGGA